>Ga0247688_1000047_pt1 | contig 64612 bp, 62 predicted proteins | sample CNK29_metaG_FD_182718 | JGI IMG/M metagenome (GOLD analysis project Ga0247688, IMG submission 182718) | Soil microbial communities from Purdue University Martell Research Forest, Indiana, United States - CNK29 | ecosystem: Environmental > Terrestrial > Soil > Temperate forest > Bulk soil... | reverse complement strand
CACCGCAATGCCGACTTCGGCACCGTTCGTGGCCAGCAGGCTGTTGGCCGAATCCGCCAGCCGGGTCAGTTCCTGCGAAAAGAACACGGCGTTGCTCACGGCCTGGTTCACCTGGCCGGTGTTCGTGGCGACGAGCGCGTTGATGTTGTTGACGGTCGTTAAAGCCTGCTCGGAGAAGGCGCGGGTATTGCCGATGGCGACGGCGAAATTGGTCAGCACCTGTTCATTCAAAACCACCCGGCGCAGATCCGTGACCGAGGCGTCCAGTTTCTTGGCCGTTTCGTCAATGCGCTGGATGAAACCCGCCGTGGAGCGCGCGACCTCCTGCAGGTTGAACGGCTCCTGGCACGGCACCTCATCGCCATTTTGCAGGAGGGGCAGGCTGTTCGTGGTGGGGATCACGGAGACATACTGGTCGCCGAGGAAACCGGCCTGTTCGATGACAAAGCGCGCATCGTGGTAGATTTTGAAATCGTTGTAGATCCGCAGCCGGATCAAGACGCTTTTGCCGTCCTCGGCCAGCTTGACCTGCGAAACGCTGCCGACCTGGACGCCCGCGAGCAGCACGCCGGCGCGCTCCTTGATGCCGCCGACGTTGACGGCGTGCAGGCGCAGTTCATACGTGCTGCGGAACAGGCTCGTGCCTTTGCTGAACTGGATCGTGACAATGGCCAGCAGCACCAGTCCGAACAAGACAAACAAACCGACTTTGATTTCCAATCGTGATTTATCCATGGCTTAAATTAAACATTCCTTCGCGTCCGCGACGCCGTCCACAAACTGCCGCACCACCGGGTCCGTCGAGGCGAAAAATTCCTCCGGCGCGGCGCTCGCGTAAAGTTTCTTCTCGTGCAGCATCAGCACCCGGTTGCCCACGCGCCGCGCGCTCCGCATGTCGTGCGTGACCACGATGCTGGTCACTTTCAAATGGTCGCGCACCCGGATCATCAGCTTGTCGATGCTGTCGGACACGATCGGGTCCAGCCCCGTCGTCGGCTCGTCGTAGAGGACGATCTGCGGTTCGTAAATGATGGCCCGCGCCAGGCCGACACGTTTGCGCATGCCGCCGGACAGCTCGGCCGGCTTCCGGTTTTCCGTGCCGGGCAGGTCCACCATCTCCAAGGCTGCCGCCACACGTTTGGCGATTTCACCGGCGGTCAAATGTTGATGGTTCCGGAACGCAAACCCCACGTTCTCCGCCACGGTCATCGAGTCAAACAACGCCGCACCTTGGAACACCATGCCGAATTTTTCCCGCACCCGCAGCAGCTGCCGTTCGTTCAGCGGCCCGATGTTTTCGCCATCAATCAGGATCTCGCCCGAATCCGGGCAGAGCAGGCCGACCAGATGCTTGAGCAACACGCTCTTGCCGCCGCCGCTGCGCCCGATGATGGCGACGGATTCGCCGTTTTCAATCCGAAAGCTGACCCCGTCCAAAATCTTGTTCGGGCCGAAACTTTTTTGCAGGTTGCGGACCTCGATCATAACAGTCCCACCAGTTTCCCCATGATCAGGGTGAGAAAAAAGTTTGTGATCAAAATCGTGATGGATGAATACACCACCGCCTCCGTCGTCGCATGGCCCACGCCTTCCGCGCCCAGACCGCAGGTCAGGCCCTTGTAACAACCGATCAGCGCGATGATGCCGCCAAAGATGAACGCCTTCACCAGGCCGATCAACAGATCCACATCTTCCGTATATCGCAGCATGTTCGCCCACAGATACGTCGGTTCGATGCCGAGGATGTGGACGCAGACCAGATAGCTCGAAAAGATGCCGATCACGATGGCTTCCGTTGCCAGCAACGGCAGGGCGATGTGCGCCGCCAGAATGCGCGGCACCACCAGATAATCCACCGGATGCGTGGCCAGCGTCCGCAGCGCGTCGATCTGTTCGGTCACGCGCATGGTGCCGATCTCGGCGGCGATGGAGGCGCCCACGCGTCCCGCCACCATCAACGCCGTCAGCACCGGGCCGAGTTCGTCGCACAACGACACGCTCACCACCGCCAGCGTGGCGGTGTCCATCTTGACCTTGTGGAATTGGAAATACGTCTGCGCGCCCAGCACCATGCCCGTGAACCCGCCCGTGATGATCACCACCGACTGCGATTTCACGCCGATCGAATAGAGCTGATAGAGCAGGTCGCGCCAGACGACTTTGAACGTGAGCAGCGACAGGAAGATATCCTTGATCAGGAAAGCGATCTGCCCCAGCTCGGAGAGCACATAATTGACGCGTTTATTGACGAACACATTCATCGGCGGGCAAAAGTTAACAAACGCATTTGCGTTTAGCCAGCGTCGGGTTATTCGGTCAGGCTTGAATTTCAAACTGGCCAGACGTAGCGGCGGCTCGGCAGAGCGCCGCATCTTTAATTTGCGGCTTTCTCCCGAAAGCCGCCACGCAAAATTAAATTCTTCTTTCGGTCGCTCGTTTGTTGTTAATCTTTCCGCCACATGAAGTGGACACAATCTTTGATCCCGACCCTCCGCGAGGCTCCTTCCGACGCGGAAATCGTTTCCCATAAACTCCTGTTGCGCGCCGGCCTCATCCGCAAACTCGCGGGCGGCGTCTATACCTTTCTCCCGCTCGGCCTGCGTGCGTTGCGCAAGGTGGAGCAGATCATCCGCGAGGAGATGGATCGCGCGGGGGCCATCGAAGTGCTCATGCCCGCGCTCCAGCCGCCGGAAATCTGGGAGGCGAGCGGTCGCGCCGAGACCGCCAGCAACGTCCTTTTCAAGGTCAAGGACAGCTCCGGCCGCCAATGGTTTTTAAGTCCCACGGCCGAGGAAGTCATCACCACGCTCGCGGCGAACGAAATCAATTCCTACCGGCAGTTGCCGAAGAATTTTTACCAGATCAGCCTGAAATTCCGCGACGAAATCCGTCCGCGCTTCGGTCTGATGCGCGCGAAGGAGTTCATTATGAAGGACGCCTATTCGTTCGACACCACGGACGAGGGCGCGATGGCCAGCTACAAAAAAATGTATGATGCCTACACGCGCATCTTCGCGCGCTGCGGGCTGAAGGCGTTCCCGGTCGAGGCCGACACGGGTGTCATCGGTGGCAATTATTCGCACGAGTTCATGGTGCCCGCCGAGACGGGTGAGAACGAAGTGGCGTTCTGCGAGGCGTGCGGCTACGCGGCGAACATCGAGAAGGCGACCAGCGGCATTCCCAAGACGGCAGCACGCGAAATCGGCGCGGCGGCAGAAAAATTTGCAACGCCGGGTGTCGTGACGATTGAAGCGTTGAGCAAGGAGCCTTACAAGGTTCCCGCCAACCGCCAGATCAAGACGCTGGTTTACATCGCGGACAGCAAGCCGGTGATTGTGTTGATCCGCGGCGATGATCAGTTGAACGAAACGAAATTTGCGGCGAAGACCGGCGCGGTCGCGGTGCGTCCGGCCACGGTTGAAGAAATTTTTTCTTTACTCGGCGCACATCCGGGAAGTTTGGGTGCGGCAGAATCAACATTGCGTTTTAAAAAATTGGAGGCGCTTCCTGAAGACATAAGAAAATCCGTCATTGAAACACTCTCACAACATGCTCCCGGTTATCTTAATACCAAGATTTATGCCGACGAACGCCTGCAAGGCGCGAACGACATGACCACCGGCGCGAATGAGGACGGATTCCATCTGAAGAACGTCTCCATCGAGCGTGATATCAAAGTGACAGCATGGTTCGATTTGCGCACCGTCAGTGCGGGCGAGCCGTGCGTGAAGTGCGCCAAACCGCTGAAGATCCGCCGCGCGATTGAGGTCGGTCACGTCTTCAAGCTCGGCACGAAATACAGTGAGAAGCTGAATGCGACGTTTCTTGACGTGGATGGTTCGCGCAAGCCGTCGGTCATGGGCTGCTACGGCATCGGCGTCACGCGGACGTTGCAGGCGATCATCGAGCAGGGGAACGACAAGGATGGCGTCATCTGGCCGTTGAGCGTCGCGCCATATCGGGTCTGCATCACTCCGCTGGCGGTCGCGCCGGACAGCCAGGCGATGCAGGTCGCGGAAAAATTCTACGCTGAACTCACCGCGCGTGGGGTGGACGTGATTCTCGACGACCGCGATGAACGGCCCGGCGTGAAATTCAAGGACTCCGAACTGGTCGGCTTCCCCATCCGTATCGGCATCGGCGAAAAATCGCTAGCCAAAGGCGAAGTGGAACTCAAGCCGCGTCAGGGCGCGCTGCAGGCCGTCAAAATCGAAGAGGCGGTGGAAGCGGTGATGCGACTGGTGGAAGCCGGCAACGTCGACTGAATTTTATTTTTTGAAATAAATTAAAACCTGAATAATGACGAAACCAAAAAGTATAACGGCCGTGGCCCAATAAATTTTGTTCGTCAATCGGTTGAGGTGGTCGGCTTGCTGAATCCGTCGCTCCTCGTTTTCTTCGGGTGTGGGATCGTCATTCATAGTTTTTACCGTGGCATGGGATGGAAGATGAATCGCGCCGGAATCTTGGCCGACGGATCCATCTCCACCGTGTAGTAACCGCCGTCGTTCAGCAGTTCGATGCCGGAAAGCGCCGGGCACAGTCGCACCCGGAACGGCCACCAGTGATGCGCCTCGTGCAACGCCGAGCTGAACCGGCGGACGGAGTTCCCGAGAAAGCGGATGGGTGGAATGCCGGAGAGCAGGCGGCTTTTCCACAGAATCAACCGCGTGTGCAAATGGCCGATGACAGTTTGCTCGATCTGCGGCAGCCGGCGGCGCACGGAATCCTCACGCCACAAAAAGGGCAGGGCGGTGGGGTCGTGGCAAAACAGGAGAACGCGTTGTTCAGATTTCAAGGCATCGAAGGCCGCGCTGATTTCGGCGAGATGGGTATCACGCAATTTCAACCAAGCCGGCCATTCCTCCGGCAGCGTTTCGGGTTGATTGGCGGGCAGGGCGATCAAGGGTGACGCCACGCCCATCAACACATAATTTCCGATGGCCAGTTGCCAGAATGGTTTCAGTTCGAGCGATCCCGTGGTGCTTTGCCAGCTTGCCAGCCGCATGCCGCCTTTGCCGTCGATCAGGGTCAGCTTGCCGGTTTCATGATCCCCGATCGTGAACCGAACACGGTCGTTAAACTTCGCGCGAAGTTTGCCAATACATTCCTGCGCGCTTTGCAACGCCGCATCGTCGCTGACACCCACAAATCCGCTGTCGCAGGAGTAATCCCCATTAACCACGACGTAGTCGGCGGGACCAATATCATGCAGGAAGCGGTCAAGCTGCGCTCCTTGATCCAACGGCCGGCGCATCCAGATGTAATGCCGGTAAAGCCGCACCAGGAAACGGAGCAGGGGATTGGCGATGGCTTCGGTTTCGAAATCATTGCCCCGGGCGCGTTCGGCAGCCCCGGCGTAATGGATATCGCTTAAGACGACGACCGTCACCCGGCCTGAAGTGCTTGTTTCCATGCGGGCCTTGATCACGCGGCCACGGTCTCGCTCACGGAGACCTCTTTTCGATCCAGGGTGTTGCGGACGATCCGGGCGAGATCGGAGTGGCTGTATGGTTTCTGGAGGAATTGTGCCTGGGCGTTAGCCAGCACTTCGGGGCTGACTTGATTGGCGGTATATCCGCTGGTGAAAATAATTTTCAGGCCGGGCTTTTGTGCCCGCAGCAGATTCGCGAGATTCGCCCCGGAAACGCCCTCGGGCATCACCATGTCGGTCAGCAACAGATCAATCTTGCCGGCGTGCCGTTCCCACACGGCGAGCGCCTCCTTGCCGGACGACGCCTCGAAAATCCGGTAGCCGAATTTTTCCAGGATTTCGCGCGCCATCTCGCGCAGGATCGGTTCGTCTTCGACCACCAGAATGGTTTCCGTGCCCCCGGCGACAGGCGAGTCCGGAGCGGCCGCTGCTTCGACGGGCGGGGCCATTTCGCTGCTGGCCGGAAAGTACAGATCGAAGGTCGTGCCCCGGCCCGGTTCGCTGGCCACTTCCAGCCAGCCGTCGTGCTGCTTCACAATCCCGTAAACCGTGGCCAGACCGAGGCCGGTGCCTTTGCCGATTTCCTTGGTGGTGAAGAAAGGTTCAAACATGTGCGCCAGTGTCCTGGAATCCATGCCGGTGCCGGTGTCGCTGACTCGCAGCCGGACAAATTTTCCAACGTGCGCATCGGGATGCATCTCGAGGTAGGCTTCATCCACCTGCCACGGCTCGACGGCGACAGTCAATGTGCCGCCGGCCGGCATGGCATCGCGGGCATTGACGGAAAGATTCATCAACACCTGTTCGATCATGCCGCTGTCGCCGAACACCCGCGGCAATTCATCCGGCAATTGGAATCGCAGCGTGATGTCTTCACCGATGAGCCGGGGCAGCATTTTGCCCATGTGACCGATGGTTTCACGCAGGTCGAGCGACCGGGACTGCATGACATTTTTGCGGCTGAACATGAGCAGCTGCCGGGTGAGGCCGGCGGCGCGTTCGGCGGCAAAATAAACCGACTGGAGCGGCTCACTGACCGACTCCGGCAGCTCAGGGCGGGCGAGCAACGAACTGGAATGTCCCTGGATGATCGTAAGCATGTTATTGAAGTCATGCGCCACGCCGGCGGCAAGCTGGCCAACGGACTCCATTTTTTGCGACTGCCGCAGCTGCGCCTCCAGACTCAAGTGCTCGGTCGTGTCTTCGATATAACATTGCACCACGTTGCCGGGCAGCATCGGATGGAACGACCAGGAAAAGGTGCGCCCCTGCAGCGTGGTTTCCAGACGCAATTTGGCCCGCCCCGTCGTGAGGCATTGGCGGATGATCCGCTCGATATCGGACGGCAACAGGTCGCGCGGATGATTTTTGCGGATGGATGCCGCCAGCTTGAACGCCGCGTCATTGAAATAGATGATGGCGCCGTCCGCCGCGAACTCCAGCGCCGGGTTGGGGTTTAGCTGGGTGAAGGCCGCAAGTTTTTGCAGCTCGTCATCGGTATGTTTCCGTTGGACGGCCATGCCGATGGCGTTGACGGTGGCCAGCAGAAATTGAACTTCGTCTGCGGTGAATCGCCGCAGCTTCGTCGTGTGCACGCAAAACACACCGAACGGCCGCTCCCGGGCGGGAATCATAATGGTGACACCGCTGATAACCCCGTGACCCATCAAAAATTGCGAGGGCGTGAACCGGGCCTCAGCGGACAGATTGACCACCACCACCGGCTCACCGGATCGCAGCGTGTAGCCTGCCTGTGAGCGGCCGTCCGCAAGCACGGTGGCTTCATTGATGCTTCCGGATTTCCAACCCGTGCCCGCTCGCAGCAGCAGGCAGCCATCGGGCATCAGTTCAAAATAACCGCAATAATCCACCTCGAGCGTCTGCCCGACCTGGATCACAGCCTGGTTGATCAGTGCCTCAAGGTCGTTGCTGGTCATGGCAAATTGTCCCAGCGCGGCGACGACGGTTTGTTGCATTGCACGCAGGAGCAGAATTTTTTCCGCCTCTTCCTGTTCCTGGCTTCGCTGCTGCAAGGCTGCGGCCATGCCGTCGAAAGTTTCTGCGAGCTGGCCAAGTTCACCCTGGGTGTCATGCAAGCCCGTGCGGCTGCTCAAGTCTCCCTTCTCCAGCCGTTTCGCCGCCGCCGACAGCACCCGCACCTGCCGCAAGATAAAATGTTCCCCGCCCAGCCACGCGGCCGTCAAAGAGAGGAGCCCGACCATCAGGCTGAACCATGGCACATCTACAAAATAGAAGCGCAGCCATTCAGGTGCGAACTGCCAGAACCAGGACTGGTTGACGATATACGTCAGCACCAGCACTGGGGCGATGGCCACAAATACACTGGCGACCAGTTGCATCCGGACGGTGGAAAATGTTTTTTTGATTTTTCTGATCATCGGTTCAAGTCGGAAATGGACAGCGATAGCATGATGTAAAAACGTATTTGCGGAAAGGCTATTCCGGCCGCGAGATTCTAAATGTTATCCGCCAGGGCGGCTTCGCGACCTTTTGGCAACCGGCCCAGGTGGGAGATTAAAAATCCCTGCAGGAATTGCCGGAGTTCAACTGCCTGCGTGTCAGTCAATTTCAATCGCACCGCCGCCGCCCAATCGTCCTGCGCCAGAACGCCCGCGATTTTTTTGGTCCCGGGGGCCAGTCTGGCTTCGGTCAGGTTCGGCTCGAGACCGAGTTCGTGGAGCAATTTGAGTTCAAGGGCGAAGACGATTTGCAACGCCGTTGGTTGCCGGCAAAGGCAATCCAGAAATCCGCGCAATAATTCGTAAACCGCCGGCAGCGGCGTTTCGGTTTCCGTGGCCTGTTCAATGAACGCCGTGGCATAAGCCGCATGTCGCAATTTGAAAATGTCCTGACGGATCGCGCCGTGCGTCTCGCACAGTTTCACTTCGCGGAGTGCGTGCAGCTCCGAACGCCGGCTGCGGCTGAACGAAAAATCGGCGAGATAAAACAAATCGAGTTTGCCGAGAAAAGGCGACTTCGGACGGCGCGCCCCCTTGGCCACCGTCGCGATGCGCCCCAGATCCGGCGTGAGCCAGTGGATGATCAGGCTCGTTTCAGTGAGGGGTCGGACGCGCAAAATCAGGCCGGTGGCGGATTCGGTCATTTGATTTTTGGCGGCAATAGCACCGGTGAAATGGAGCCGAGGCTGACGATGTATTTGATGCCGTCGGCCACGCTCATGTCCAGCCGGGTCACCTTGTCCTCGGGCACCAGCACCAAAAAGCCGGAAGTCGGGTTCGGCGTCGTGGGGATGAAGACCGCCACGACATTCTCCCGGGTTTTTTGCTGCATCTCGGCGCGTTGCTCGCTGGTGAGAAAACCCACGGAATACATGCCTTCGCGCGGAAATTCCACCAGCACGACGGTCTTGAACGAATTTTTATTGCCCGCAAACGCCTCGTTGACCTGCTTGATGGCGCCGTAAAACTTGTTGAGCAACGGCACGTTCATCATGGCCGTGTCGAGCCACTCGATCATGCGCTTGCCGATGTAGTAGCGCGCCAGCACGCCCACGGTGGAGATCAACACGACCGCCAGTATCAATGCCAGCAGGCTCCAATACCAGAACATCGCGCCGGACTGCCCGTTCTCGTAGACCGCTTTCGGATCGAGGAAATATTTCAGGAAAAAAAGCAGGGCATCGGTGAAGCTGGAGACGGTTCCAAATAGCCACTTGAGCGCCGCCAGGGAAATGATCGCGGGCAGGGTGATCGCGAGACCGGTCAAAAAACTGGCGCGAAAGCGGGCGAAAAAGGATTTCTTCACGCGCCGATTTTAGAGGTGCGGCCCATTTGTGCGAGTGAAAACCGTTTTGCCAGCAGGCGCATCAGCCGGTTCTCCGAGCGTTTCATCTTGCGCCGCGCCGCGGCCTCCAGATCGTCGTGGCCGGTCAGGTGCAGAACCCCGTGAACGACGTAACGCACCACTTCCGACTGCCAGCTTGTGCCAAATTGCTTTGCCTGCAAAATCGCCTCGTCCACGCAGACAAACAGTTCGCCGTGGAGTTGGCGTCTGGGGTCTGGGGTCTGGGGTCTGGGATCCAAATGGTCAAAGGTGATCACATCCGTCGAGCCTTCGTGCTGAAGAAAGTTTTCATTCACCAGGGTCATCTCGCGGGCTCCGACCAGGTTGATGCCCAGTTCCGCCTCCGTGATCTTCAACTCCGCGAACAAGCCGGCCACCACCTGCTTGAGCAGCCGGGCGTTGATCTTCTTCGTCCGCTGACGGTTGGCGATGACGAGGTTCATTGTTAAAAATTGTAGGAGACGACGTGAGGAATCTCTGACTTTGCTTTGTTTGAGCCTCGTCACCCCGGCTCGGTTGCTTCATTCGATTTTCGCCTTGCCGCGATGTTCCTCGTAGGCTGCGATGATGCGCTGCACCAGCGGATGCCGCACCACGTCGCGCCGGGAAAATTCCACAATGGCGATGCCCTCTGTGCCATGCAAGGCCCGGTGCGCCTCGGCCAGGCCGGAATGCTTGTGCGGCGGAAGGTCCACCTGCGTTTCGTCGCCGGTGATGACCGCTTTGGAGCCGTGGCCGAGCCGGGTGAGAAACATCAGCATCTGCTCCGTCGTGGAATTCTGCGCTTCATCCAGGATGATGAACGCGCCGTTCAGTGTGCGTCCGCGCATGTAGGCCAGCGGCGCGATTTCAATCGTGCCGCGCTCGGTGTGCTTCAGGATTTCCTCGGCGGGCAGCATGTCCTGCAATGCGTCATGCAACGGACGCAGATACGGCGTGATTTTTTCGTAAAGGTCGCCCGGCAAAAACCCCAGCGCCTCGCCGGCCTCGACGGCGGGTCGCGTCAAAATGATCCGGGAAACTTTTCCTTCGCGCATCGCCGACAACGCCATCGCGACCGCCAGATACGTTTTGCCCGTGCCGGCCGGCCCGATGCCGAACGTGATGTCATGCTTGCGGATGGCATCGAGATATTTTTTCTGGCCGACGGTCTTGGCCGTGACGCCCGGCTTGCGGTCGTGGGTCTGCACGCGGTCGCTGACCATGTCTTTCAATGTCGAGGCGCCTTCATGCTTCACCACGTTCAGCGCGTGCGTGAACTCCCGGTTCTTCACCGGCGACCCGGCCTGCAGCATGTTTTGCAAGGAAGAAAAAAGCTGCTTCGCCCGTTCCACGGCCTCGGCGGTGCCGTCGAGCTTGATCCAGCCTTCGCGCGCCGTGGCCTTGACGCCCAGCTCGGTTTCCAGCGCCTGCAGGTTGCGCGGCTCGTGGTTGAACAGTTGTTGCGCGAACCGCGCGTTCTCGTAATGAAGGGTTTCAGTGGCCATAGATCAACCTTTGTAAATGTCGTGCGTGCCGATATCCACGGTCACAACGCAATCGCCTTTGATAAAAAATACGGCGCGCAAATCACCTTCAATGGCCACCGCGTAAATTGTCCGGTCGTATTGGGCTGAAAGCTTGTGAATCTTGTGTGTCCGCAAGCGCGGGTCAAAAGGATTTTCTTTGAAGATTTTCCAAGCCTGGCGGGTTGAATCTTTCTGATTGGAGCTTAAATCATAAAAGCTCTGCCAAAAAGTCTTGGTTGGCTTGAAACGATATTTCATTTCCGCTGTTTGCGGGACGGCGGCGGAGCGCCGCTCAAAACCGTTTCCATGTCCACGAAACGTCCGGCCTCGGCATCGGCCATGCCTTGCTTGAACGATTCCGGCACCCACGAATCGTCGTGCTCCACGACATACTTCGCCACCTGCGCCCGTTCGCTGGCGGGCAAACCTTTGAACTGCTCGATGATTTCAGTCGCACTCATGGCTTAATTTCACGCCAGAACCACGGCAAAGTCAAGCGGGTGAAAAGCGGTTGCGCGAACCGCGCGTTCTCGCAATGAAGGGTTTCAGCGGCCACAAATAAAAATTATTTTGCGAGTTCCGCCCGCAGTTTCGCCGCGATGTCCTTCAAGGCTTCCGGCAGGACGCCCGTGTTGGCGATCAACGGCATGAAGTTGGTGTCGCCGTCCCAGCGGGGGATGACATGCACGTGCAGATGCTCGACCACGCCAGCGCCCGCCGCCTTGCCAACGTTGATTCCCACATTGAAGCCGTGCGGCTTCATCAAATGGGTCAGAGCATTCATGCAGCGTCGCACGAGCTTCCATAAATCCGCCAGTTCGTCATCGGTCAGGCCGTTGAAATCCGCGACTTCCTTGTAGGGCAAAACCATCAGGTGTCCGCCCACGTAGGGATAGGAATTCAGCAGGGCGAAACAGTTCCGGTCGCGCGCAATGACCAGGTTTTCCACATCGTCGGACGACTGCGCGATCTGAGTGAACAGGCCGGTCTTCAGTTCCGGCTTCCGCGCAAGGATGTATTCGATGCGCCAGGGCGCGTGCAGTGATTCCATGCAAGCAGGGTAATGAGCGGGCAGGGGAAAGTCAAAACCGGTGGGGCGAGCGTCCCCGCGAGCCGTCGTGGCAGTTCGCAAAGACCGGCTCGCGGGGACGCTCGCCCCACCGATGATCAACGCCGTCCGTCATACCACAGATGCGCCGCGTCGCGACTGGTCAGGGCGCGGCCATTGCTGAAAATGATTTTTGCCAGAAACCGGAGATGTTCCCGCTTGGTGTAAAGGTGCATTTTGCGCGCGGACGTGAGGAGCGGATGCCGGTGCAGGATGACAATGCGCTTGCCGTTTTCTTTGGCGTGCTTTCTCAGCCGCTGGGTCAGTTCCAGTTCTTCGGCGGCAAATAACTTGTCGCTGAACCCGCCGATCTTCCGGAAAACCACCGCGTCACAGAAGATAAACGAGCCGGCCAGCAGCTGGCGCATCCGGCTGGCGCAGTTCCAGGCCCAGGTGATGGTGCGGGCCGTGCGGTCGCGCGTGTCCATCCGGATGGTCGCGCCGCCCGCGAGGCAGTGGCCGGAAACAATCTGGTCCGCAACGTCGGCAAAGAGTCCTGCGCTCGGATGCGAATCGGCGTCCACAAAGATCAGCCAGTCGCCGGTTGCCGCCCGCGCGCCGCAGTTGCGGGCCCGGGCGATCTGATTGACCGGTTCGAACACGACGGTGGCTCCGGCCGCGCGGGCGATTTCCGCCGTGCGGTCGGTGGAGTTGTTGTCGCACACAATCAATTCCACCTCCCAGCCGCGTTGTGTGAAGGCAGCCGCCGCCGTTTTGATTTCGGCGAGGGACGCGCCAAGCAGCCGTTCCTCATTGAAGGCGGGAATGACGATGGAGATTTTCACTGCGCGGAATGTGCTTCATCTGCCGCTTGGTATCAACGCGGGAATGGCGGCGGCGGCGCCCGCCGCATTTTCCGCGTGCTTTTTCCGGCAAATGATTTTTACTGTGGGTATGACCATTTGGATACTGGCTTTGTTATTATTGGCGGCGGCGATCGCGCTCGGTCATAAACTGGGGGCGATCAATGCGGCATTCACCTTCGTGGGCATCCTCCTCGGCACTGTGTTGTCCGGGCTGGCGGGGAAGATTTTCAAGCCGTTGCTGCCGCACTTTGGTGTCGAAAATCCGATCGCCATCTGGGCGCTTGCGCCCATCCTTGGCTTTTTCCTGGTGCTGATCCTGGTTCGCTCGGCTGGATTTGCGGTGCACCGCAAAGTCGAGGTCTATTACAAATACAAGGCCGGCGACCTGCGGCTCGCGCTTTGGGAACGATTGAATGCCCGGCTGGGCGCCTGCCTCGGGGCATTGAATGGCACGGCTTATATCGTCCTGGTGAGTTTTCTGGTTTTTAATTTCAGCTATTGGTCGGCGCAGGTCGCGCCCTCCGACGGTGAATCCCGGGCGATCAAACTGATGAACCGTCTGGGACACGATCTCCAAGGCACGGGCATGGCGAAGCCGGCACGCGCTTTGGTGACCCTGCCTGACAGTTTTTATACGATGGCGGATCTGGCCGGATTTATGGCCCAGAACCGGCAATTGACGGACCGGCTGGCGGGCTATCCGGCGTTCATTACGCTGGTGGAACGGGATGATTTACGGCAACTGACGGCGAACCCTGAATTCACCAATGCCTGGAATTCCCTCGCGCCGATGGGGCAATTGTTGGACGACCCGCAAGCCAAAGCTTTTCTTCAAAACAAGGGGCTGACGGAAATCATCTGGGCCACCGCACAGAGCAACATGGACGACTTGGTCGGGTATCTCAACACCGGCAAGTCGGCGAAGTATGACGGAGAAACCATTTTGGGACACTGGGCTTTCAACGTCAGCACCACCGTCGCCATGTTGCGTCAGGCGCATCCCAACTACACGGCCACCGAAATGCGGGCGGCCCGTGCGTGGATGACCCAGGCTTACGCGGACACAAAGTTTGTGGCGGGCAGCGATGGTGAGGCTGGCACGGGCCCGGCGTTTTTGAAAAATCTGCCGCGGATCAAACCCGGCACACCGCCCACGACGGAAAACACCACCTGGAAGGGTTCGTGGACGGCCAAGGATGCGGGGGCCTATGATCTGCTCGTCACGTGCGATGGGGAAAACAAAGTCATGACCGCGCAGACCAGCGGCGCGCGATTGACGCTGACTGACGACAAGAATGCGTTGATCTTCGATCGCGCGGATTGAGGCGGGAGATCCGGCGGTTTTGCTACGCGGTCAGGATCACGCGCATCAGGCCGACGATTCCAATCAGCAGGGCAACCACCACGGCAGTGCCCCAGGTGTCCAGCTGGGCGCTGCGCGCTTCGTTCACGCGAACCAGGGGGATCATCAGATAATACACCCCGCTGCGTCTCACTTTGCTGAGGGTCGTTTTCATGGGTTTGATTCAGCAAAAAGGAAGCCAACATTCCGAACAACACGTTATACCCCGAAGTTTCTCCCGCGGACCCAATATGTGACACGCATCCCAATTTCAGGACACCCCATCGCCGGCTTGCCGCTGGCATGCTCCTGTTTCGTGGATAGCGGACTCCTGTTTCAGATGGCATTTAAAAACGGTCTGACATCTGCTACAGAAAGATTGCTATGTGGCTCGCAAAAATATTAACAGCGACGATGGCGCTCTTGCTCAGCCTGCTGCCCTCAAGCTGCACCAAGGCGAAAAGTCCGTCCGCGCAGCACGTGTCCACCGCCGAGATCAGTTCCCAATCCACCACCAATAAAAATCTGGGCGAGCTGTCGTTGACGAATCATTACGAGACCTGTGTCAACCTCGGTGCCGGAAAAAGCTGCACCTTCAAGCCCACGCTTCTCGACCGGAGCAATATCCAGCTCACCATGGCGCTCCAATCCAAGAGCCCGAACGGGAAAACCAGTGATCTCAGCGTGGTTCAGGTTGTCACCAAGAAGGGGAAACCCTTTGAAGTGGCGGTTGGCAACATGAATCTCACCCTGACGCCGCTGCTGGCCGAGTAAACCTTCAACCGGAAGAAAATGGTCGGGGCGGGGAGATTTGAACTCCCGACCTCTTGCACCCCAAGCAAGCGCGCTAGCCGGACTACGCTACGCCCCGAACCATTGGAGCGCTCATTCTATCCAGTCAGCGCGCAGATTCAATCACGAAGATTTTCAATTTCGCTCGCGTTGCACCCGCATCCGCGGACGGATCGGCGGCGGCAACGGAATTTTCGGCGGAATCACCGGGGCAGGGGGCGATGTTGGCGGTGCCAGTTTGACTTCGATTTCCTCCACTTTCCTGGCCAGCCAATCTTCGGCCTTCGCTGCAATCTCGCCAATCTTTGATTCGGGGAATTTCATTTCGCCGAATTGAAATTTGGGCATCGGTCCGCCGCCCAGTTCTTCCGTCGAAGCCCCGGCCAAAGTCGAAAAAACATTTTTCACCGCCGCCGCCGGGCGCTGCCACACTTCATAACCGTTCACCAGCCATTCCAGCTTGCCCGTCTCGATGTCCACCAGCAGGCCGTGCACGGGAACCTCCGCGCCGATGAGCGGACTGTGTCGGACGATGTCGCAGGCCTTGATGATGTTCTGCCGCTCCGTCGCGAACATGCCGAAAAATTCGTTGAGATTTTCCGGCAGCCCGGCGCGTTCCACGCCCGCCGCTTTCAACAGGTCGAGCAACTGCATGGTCGTCGTCTTGCAGACCTGGCAATCCGTGTGGCCGATGATGGCGATCTCCTGGCCGCCCTTGACCGCGCACGCCAGCGCGAGCGACCGCATGGTGCTGCTCAACGGCCCGGTGACGATGTTGCCCGCGTTGCGAAGCCAGATGAACTGGTCGCCCGGAATGCCGAGCACGTTCGGGAACAGCGCGTTCAAGCGGGGATCAATGCACGTCAGCGCGATGATGGGCAAGTTGTCCGCGAACTCCGCCGGACGCAGACCCGCGTTGGCGTCACCGGCTACCGCCCGATGATTCGCGTCAATGATGGCTTCGAAAAGATGCATGATTTTATTCTTTCATTCGGGCGAGCGCTTCGATTGTTGGGTAACGCCCCACTAGCTGCAAGCCACGCCTTTCTTTCAGCCGGGCATCCTCATTCAATTTGAGCAGCCTGGACGTGCCCACGCCAATGTCGCTCAAACCTTCAATCACGACCTGTTGCAAAACAAAATGTTCCGCCCAGGCATCCTGGCGCGGATGAAACAGCCTCGTCAAGCGCGCTGGATTCCCGACCAGCGTGCCAACATCCGTCCCCTTGTTCCGATTACAGCAGGCGCATGTCCAGGCAAGATTATCCAAAGTCGTCGGGCCATCGTGTTTGCGACTGATGACGTGATCGGTTTCAAAACCCCAAAACACATCGTCCTCATGAATCAGGCAATACTCGCAGACGTGATAAGCCCGCTCGGCTACTTGCTGGCGCAGACCGGAATGGCCCTTATTTTTCATGCGACAACAACTGCCGCGCCCGCGCCTTGGCCAGTCGCATCAGATGCTCCACTTCGAGGTAATGATCCAACTCCGCTTTTTCATCCGCCGAAATGCCGTCCGTCTTTTCACGTTCGATCAAATCCCAGACCCGCTCGCGGGCGGCGGCCGACGGCTTGAATTCAATGACCTCCCGCGGTCCTTGCGCCGCGATGAACTCAACGACTTCTTCGTAGGGTTTCATAAACTCAAAATAACTGTTGCACCTTATACCGCCACCACGCAAAACGCCAGCCCACGGCGAACTCCGCCGGACGCAGACCCGCGCTCGCGTCGCCGGCGACCGCCCGGTGATTCGCGTCAATGATGGCTTCGAAGGGGGGCATAGAATTTTACATCTTAAGTTTCATCGAAAACTTTTTGTCCACAATATCCACAATTCCCGGTTGCGACAGCAATTTGAGCCGGGATGCCAAACAATGGCTTGCGACAATTTGGGCAAACCGCTCCTTTTCCCAACACGCCCAATACAACGAGCGATATCATCAGACCGACAATCAGAATCAAAGACAACCCTCCCAACATGTCACGGGCATCGAAACCAAGAAACATAACCGACTGACCATGATCCTTTGCATAATCTGCCAACGCCATTGCCAACAAGATACAGCCAATCAAAACCATTCCTAATAGCAGGGTTTTTTTCTGACGCTGGTCATGCAGTCTAACGCGAGCAACAAATTCTCGCTTCGTCAATCTTGTCTCATTTGCATTCATTGAACACTTTCTCTCCGCAGTATGCACAGTTGCCGGTCATGACCACGAGCCGTGAAGAAATTCCAACCAGCCGCCTGTCACAATTCGGGCAAGGAACGCCAAAAATCTGTTTGACCCTGCTGGCCGCCACAACCAGCGCTAGTAGCAAACATCCAAACAATCCTTCAAACCAATACCGCTTTAACAACTCCGGACGATCAAAAAAGCCGGCTTGATCGAGGTGCTTGACCAGCGAAATTCCACCTCCGATTATTGCAGCTCCAACAACCCAACCGAGGCCAACCACCACGAGGGACCGGCGCAGAGACTTCCGAGCGGCCTCCGCATCTAATCGAATGAACTCCTGCTTCGTCATAAGAGTTTCACACCGACTTTTTCCACGGGTGCAATGTCGCCGGCTCAAAGGCGGGCGCGGGCGGCGGTTCTTCCGGCATCAGATACCAGAGGGCCAGATAAATCACCACGCCGGCAAAGGCCGTGAAAATCGTCGCCAGCACCCAGACGATCCGCAACCGGCCGGAATCCCAGCCGAAGTTTTTCGCCAGCCCGCCGCAAACTCCGGCGAGGTGGTAATCATCATGTGAACGCCACAGGTTCATTTTAATTTGCAGGAGACAACGTGAGGAGTCTCTAACATTTTTAAATTTGAGCCTCGACTCCTACCGGATTTTAATTATTGCGTCGTTTTAAACCATAATCGGCGTCTTCCGTTTCGGATGGCCGACGAAGAAATAAATGATCGCGCCCAGCAGATGCAGCAGCACAATCACCAGCACCCACGCGATCTTCTCGCCTTCGTTCAGTCCCTTGTTCTGGACGGCTGAAATCAGCATCCAGATCCAAAATGCCACCAGCGCCAGCACAATGGGAATCGCACACAACATCGCCAGCAACAGGACGAGTCCTCCAACAAATGCTTCTGCCATCATAATTTCACCTTTCGTTTTTGTAGCAGCCGAGGTTACGAGGCTCAAATTCCCAGACCCCGGACCCAAGATGCCAGACCCTGTCCAATTTGAGCCTCGTCACCTCGGCTCCTACGAGTTTTGCTATTTGCCTTCGCTTGCATCTTTGCCCATCGCCTTTTTCAGCGCGGGAACTTGTTCCATCAATTTCTCAAACTTCACGCCGGTCAAACTTTCGATGATGGGCGGCAACTGGCTGATGATCTGCGTCACGTCGCCGGTCAGTTTGCTTGCGCCGCCGCCAGGACCGTTGCCGGAATTGATGATGACCATCTTCTCCATCTTGGAGAGCGGTTCGCTGACCTTGCCCGCGATCTCCGGTAGCACGCGCATGATCATCTCGATCACCGCCGCCTCGTTGTATTGCTTGAACGAATCCGCCTTCACGCGCATCGCCTCGGCGGTCGCCTTGCCTTGCGCTTCGATGACGGCGGCCTCGGCCAGACCGCGCGCTTTGTTCGCTTCGGCCTCTGCGATACCGGTCGCCTTGGAAACATCGGCGGCGGCAAACCCCTTGGCTTTGGCCGCAGAAGCGGCGCCGGCGGCTTCCGTTTCCAACTGGAACTTGGTGGCGTTCGCGAGCGTCTCGACTTTGTAACGTTCGGCGTCGGCGGGCTTCTGCACGTTCGCTTCGAGTTCGCGTTGTTTGCGCTGGATTTCCTGCTGTTGCAGTTCGATCTGCTTCTGCTTCTCGACGATCTGCACCTGCACTTCTTCGGCCTTCACGAGCTGGCCGGTCTTGAACCGTTGCAAATCATACGCGAGGTCGGCCTCGGCTTTCTTCTGGTTCACGACGGCCTGATACTGCGCGACGTTGGATTGATAATCGCGTTGCGCCTCGGCAATTTTTGAATCGGCGGCGAACTGCGCTTCCTGTCCGGCCTGCTTGGCCTGCGCGGAACGGATCTGCGAATCGCGGTCGGCCTCGGCCTGCGCGATGGTGGCGTCGCGCTTGACCTGCGCGATGCGCGGCTTGCCGAGCGCGTCGAGATAGCCCTGTGTGTCGCGGATGTCGCGGATGGTGAAGCTGACGATCTGCAAACCCATGTTCGCCATGTCGCCCGCCGCGACTTCCTGGACCTTGGAGGCGAACGCGTCGCGGTTCTGGTAAATTTCCTCGACTGTCATCGTGCCGAGAATCGCGCGCAAGTGACCTTCGAGCGTCTGCGTGGCAATGTTGCGGATTTCGTCGGTGGCCTTGCCCAGGAATTGTTCCGCGGAGGTGCGGATGGAGACGTCGTCGCCCTTGACCTTGATCTGCGCCACGCCATCCACCTTCACCGGCACGCCTTTGCTGGTGTAAACTTCCGGCGTCTGCACATCAATGGTCAGCAGTTCCAGCGAGAGGATGTCCACTTTCTCGAAAATCGGCAGGACGAATGTGCCGCCGCCCTTCACGATGCGGAAGCCGACCTGCGAGCCGTCTTCCAAAGTGTGTTTGCGGCCGGACACGATCAGCACCTGGTTTGGGCCGACCTTGGTGTAACGGCTGAACACCATGTAGAGCAGCAGGAACACCACGACGACGATGACGATCGTGGCGATGGTGGCAATGCCGCCTTGAACGAGGTTCAGTTCGGCGAGCAGGGGAGCGAGATGCATAGGAATGGGATGGTGGTTGGTTGAGGGTTGGGAGATTTAATTGGAGGCTTCGACGTAAAATTGGGTGCCGACGATGCGCGTGATTTTCACCGTCTGGCCGCTGGCGACCGACGCGCCTTTTTCGGCGCGGGCCGCCGCCGTGTAACGCGAGCCGCCGACCACATAGGCGATTTCACCCACGCCATTTTCGGCGATGGGCGTGATGACGTTCGCCTCGGTGCCGACCAGTTTGCCCACCTTGGATTCGCTGGAGCTTTGGGTGTGGCGGAAGACCATGCTTAGAAATTTGTAGAGACCGCCCGCCACCAGTAGCGCGCAAAAAATGGAGAGCGGCGCGCTGACGACGGTTCTGCTGGTGACCTGGAACTGGGAGAAGATCAGACCGAAGCCGCCGAATGCCGTCACAAACGAGGCCATGACCGTGGGACTGAAGATGGACATGCCCGGCATGTCGCTGCTGTCCGCGCCCGCCTCCGCGTGACCGCCGCTGCCCGACACGTGGGCGTCATGCCCGCCAAAGAAATGGCCGGCCACCACGCTCACCAAGGTGAACACCAGACCCACAATCAGGCAGATTCCGTAAATCATCATAAGTCCTCGTTGGTTATCTGCTTGGATTAGAACATCACGCCCGCCGCCAAAGCAAGCCGGAAGGAAACTTCATTGCGTTGGTTGCGTTTCATATTCCGCATCCATCAAACAACATCGCCGCGAACCGTGCAGCTATAATTATGCAGCGTGTTTATAAGCTCCAAGGATTGTCCACGGAGCGCGAGTTGTCCCAACTCGCAGCGCGTGGCAGCACGGGAGGCGGCTGGGATGATTTAACGCGGGTCTGTCTGGAGATGTGCTGCGGTTTGGGACAAACCGCGCTCCGCAAGAAAACCGCGCTTGCCAACTTTTCCACGCTTGGCCATCGTCTCGCCATGCAATCCTACGAACTGCTCCGCGAAGTGTTTGAAAAAGCCGCCCCGAAAAAAGTTTCTGCCGACCTCGGGCTGTCCACCTCCATGATTTACAAATGGTCCGAAGCGCCGGACCACGCCGCCGGCAGCGGCACCGGTAATCCGCTGGACCGCATCGAGGCGTTGATTCAAAGCACCGGTGACCAGCGGCTGGTTCAATGGATTTGCGAACGGGCGGGGGGCTTCTTCATTCTCAATCCCAAGAACGCACCGCATCCACATTATCTGATTCCGGCCACGAACCAGATCGTGCAGGAATTCGCCGACTTGCTGGCCGTCATCGCCACCGCCGCCGCCGACAATCAAATCACGGCTGGCGAAGCAAAGCAAATCCGGGCGCGTTGGGAGGAATTGAAGACCGTAACGGAAGGTTTCGTGGCGTGCTGCGAAGAAGGCAACTTCGGATCGTTGAAAAACAAGGTCGAAAACGGTGTTAAAGCAGTTGAGCGCAGGTAAGGCGGAATTCTTGAATCTTTGAGGCTTGGGGGTTGAAGTGTTTTCTCTTCATAAATGCCACCGATAATTCCGCCTAGTTTTTAGAACGATTTGTGCATACCTTGTCCCTTCGAAATTTAACTGAAATGAGCAAAACAAGTTCCAACGGCGAAATTCATTCACTGCCCTCCGGCGTCACCCTCACCACGCTGGAAAACGGCCTGGTCATCATCGTGCGCGAAGACCACAGCGCGCCGGTCGTCTCCGCGCAGGCGTGGGCGATGGCGGGCAGCATCCACGAGGGCAAATGGCTCGGGGCCGGCCTTTCGCATGTGCTGGAGCACATGTTGTTCAAGGGCACGACGACGCGCCCCGGCAGCCGCATTGATCAGGAGGTGCAGGAGGCGGGCGGCTATATGAACGCCTACACGAGCTTTGATCGCACGGTATATCACATTGACGTGCCGAACACGGGCGCGACGACGGCGATCGATATTTTGTGCGACATCATGCAGAATGCGTCGCTGCCGCCGGATGAACTCGCCAAGGAACTCGACGTCATCCGCCGCGAAATGGACATGGTCCAGGACGATCCCGGCCGTCGCTCCGGTCGCCGCCTGTTTGAAACGGCTTACACGCGCAGTCCGTATCGCTTCACGGTGATCGGTTATCTGGATATTTTCAACGAGCTGAAGCCCGAGGACATCCGCGCCTATTACCATGAGAAATACGCGCCGAACAATGTCTTCTACGTCGTCGCCGGTGACGTGAAGCGCGACGAGGTCGTCGCGCAAATCAAAACCGCCTACGCAAAATCCAAGGCTCGCGCCCTGCCGCCCGCATTGCTGTTGCAGGAACCGAAGCAGACTGCGCCGCGCGAAATCATCGAGGAAGCGCCCATCGAACTCGGCCACCTGCATTTCGCGTGGCACATTCCCGAGCTGCGTCATCCGGACGTGCCGGTTCTGGACGTGCTCGCCGTGCTGCTGGGCAGCGGACGCAGTTCGCGGTTGTATCAGCAGGTGCGTGAACGCCAGGGCGTCGTGCATCATGCCGACGCGTGGACTTACAATCCGGGCAGCACCGGGCTGTTCGGCATGAGCGCGATGGTGGACGCCGACAAGTTTCCCGCCGCGCGCGAGGCGATGCTGGCCGAGATCGAGAAGATCAAATCCCTGTCGGTTTCCGCCAATGAAGTGGAGAAGGCCGTCAAACAATTCGTCTCGGCCACCCTGTCCACGCGCAAGACGATGGAAGGCCAGGCGAACGACCTGGGCGGAAACTGGCTCGCCGCGAACAACCTCACGTTTTCCGAACGCTATCTCGCCGCGGTGAAACGCGTGTCGCACTCCGATGTGCAGCGCGTGGCCCGCGAATATCTCACGGTGGAAAACCGCACGCTCTACGTATTGTTGCCGAACGGCACGACGCCGGCGATTTCCACGGCGGTGGAAACGAGCAGCGACTCGCCGATCCAGAAATTTGAACTGCCCAACGGTCTGCGCCTGCTTGTGAAGGAAAATCATCGTCTGCCGTTTGTGGAATTTCGCGCCGCATTTCAGGGCGGCGTGCTCGCCGAAAATACCGAAAACAACGGCATCACCCAATTGCTCGCCAAGATGCTGCTCAAGGGGACAAAGTCGCGCGACGCGGAAAAAATCGCGACGGAGATCGAGTCGGTCGGCGGCAGCCTGGACAGCTACGGCGGCAACAACAGTTTTGGTGTGAATGCGGAGGTGCTGAGCAGTGACTTCGCCACCGGACTGAACCTGCTCGCGGACGTAATCTTGAATCCGACTTTCCCCGCCGAGCCGCTCGAACGCGAACGCGAAGTGCAGATCGCCAGCATTTATTCGCAAAAGGACAACCTGCTCAAGAGCGCGAGCAATGCGATGCGCCGCGCCATGTTCGGCAACATCGGCTACGGGTTCGACACGCTTGGCACCGAAGAGATCGTCACCAAACTGAAGGCGGCCGATCTGAAATCATTTCACAAAAAGCTCGTCGTGCCGAACAACTGCGTCCTCGCCATTTTCGGCGACGTGAAGGCAATTAAAGTCAAAGCCGCAGTTGAAAAAGTGTTTGCCGGGTGGAAATCCGGCGGTGCTTCACCAACTCTCAACTCTCAACTCTCAACGCTCAACTCGCCCAAGCGCGTCGAGGAAACCCGCGACAAGAAGCAGGCGGTGATCGTCCTCGGCTTTGCCGCGACGACGATGCACGACGACGACCGTTACGCGCTCGACCTGTTGCAGGAAGCGTGCAGCGATCTCGGCTCGCGCCTGTTCCTGCGGGTGCGCGAGAAGCTTGGCCTGGCGTATTACGTCGGCGCGCAGCATTTCCCCGGACTGGCTCCCGGCTACTTCGCGTTCTACGCCGGCACGGAACCGGCAAGTGTCGCGTTGGTCGAACAGGAATTTCTCAAGGAAGCCGAACTCTTGCGCACCGAAGGTCTGACCGCCGAGGAACTCAAGCGCGGCAAGGCCAAGATCATCGGCTCGAAGAAAATCTCGCGGCAGGATCTCGGCAGCCTCGCCTCGCTGACTTCGCTGGATGAACTCTACGGTCTGGGCTACCAGCGCACGGAACTGGACGACGCGAAGTTCGAAGCCGTCACGCTCGAACAGGTCAAAGCGGTTGCACAAAAATATCTGAAGCCGGATGCGTTCGTAGTTTCCGTGGTGAAGCCGTAGCCGGGCCTGCCGCGAAATCCGAGGTTTAAAATCCGAGAGCCGAGCGAAACCCGAAGCCCGGGGATCAAGGGATCAATCGGTGGACACTTTTCTGCCCAAGGCATCGAAGTCCGAACAGGCCTTCGGATTCCGGGCTTCTTTCGGGCTTCGGGGATTCAGATTTCGGATTTGAGTCTAGTCCGGTTTGCTGAAAATGTTGCCGAGGGGTTGCGGTTGCTTGGGAAGTTTTAGCAAAGTTTCCTGCTCGTATTGTCTGCGATCCGGCCAGAGCCACAGGCTGCCGTCATCGGCGAGCGCGATCACACCTTCCCAAGTATTGGCAATCGCGCCCCAATCATTTTGAGTGCCCAAGCGCATCGGCGGCTTTTGGGCCGACTGGATTAAATTTGTCAGGCTGTCATTCCATTGTCGTCTGAGCTGCCATTGCCACAATGAACCGTCTGATTTGAGTGCAACCGTGTTTCCCCAGCTTAAAGCGACAGCCGTCCAGTTAGTTTCTGTTCCAACTTTCACAAAGTCCGAATACACCGTATTTGTGCGGCTTTCTTCATATTTCCAGCTTATCCACAATGTCCCATCCGGGCGGACATACGCGCTTGCTCCGCTGCTGGATAACGACAAAGTTTGAAACGACACCTGATCCAAACGTGTTTCCCTGGTTTCCCGGAGTAATGCGGCTTGCCCGCTTTTGTCATTGAAACCGACTTGCCAGACACTGCCATCCGATTTTCGGGCAAAGTTGATCCATCGGCAGTTGCAAATCTCCTGCCAGTTTGAATCCGTCCCGATTTGATGTGGTTGATAATTGCGGAGGCTCGGCCAGTTTGTCTGCCAGGTGCTCCAGTCAAAACGGTTCGTGCCCCAACCCCAGCTCCACAATGTGCCGTCATTCTTCAAAAGCAAAATTTCGAATCGCGCGCGCACAGCTTGCTGCCAGTTCGTTTCCTCGCCAAAGTGATTCATCTGGTCCCCGGTCCAAGCGCCATTTTTTGAGGCGCCTGAAATCCAAAGCGTGCCGTTGGTCTTGACACCTACTGTATCCAGATACCCGACGACACGATTGTGGGGTTGCGAGCTTCCTTCTTTATAGTTCAATAAAAATTCAACGCGCTGCGCCGTCGCCGACCGCCAGTTGGAACCGGCCACAAACCGCTGCGCTCCGGCGCTCTTCGGCAACGGATCAACCAGAAGACGCAACAACCATTTGAGCCCGCGTGCGTCCGAGTCATAGGCCCCGCTTTTGAAATAATTGAACCACACGCGGCCATCCGGCAACCGCACCACCAGATTATTGTAGTTATCAATTTGTAGATTGGGCGGATTGGTCAGTGAAAATTTCGCCGGGCCATGCGCCGGTTCAGCCGGTTTAAATACTTCCCAGACTCGATTGTAAAGCGCGGCACTCGTCACGATGATGAGCACGCAGGCCCCGGCCAGACCCAGCAGATTACGCCGCCACAAATGCCAGCCGTCGCTGAAATTTTTGAAGTTCAAATACGCCAGCCACAACAGCGCTACGATGACGGTTGGAACGGCGATGACCACAGGCAGGACGGAGTGCGCCGGGATGGTATCCAGAAAAAACATTCGGCCGCCGATCAAGGCCGAGCCCAACAGGGTAGTGCCGACAAATGTGGCGATGGCGAAGCCGACGGCCTGCAAGAAATTCCGGGCGAGGCTTGACGCAAATAAGCTGACCAGCGCCAGCCACGCGGCCAGCGCCGTGATGAACAATTGCATGGAAAAGATTTCAAAGGCGCCGGGATGTTCCGGGGATCGGAAGACTTGATTCTGTGTGACCGTTTCCAAAAACATCGGCAGCACCCCGCCAAGAAACGTGCCGAGCAACACGGCTAGCATCCCTTTGATGATAAACTGAAGGCGGCGCGAAACCTGCAGGCATAATTGTCCTTCCATCACACCGAGCCGGCGTTCCTCGGCCACCGTCATTGCGCCGGTGATCACCGGCAGCACCAGCCACAGCATCCAGAAAATGGACGTGAGGATTTCGCCCGCCGAATCCCGCGCAAACTTGTGATGCGTTCGCAACACAACGACGCCAAGGTGCAGCACCAACAATCCGGCGGCACCGAGCAGGCTGACTTGCTGCAATTGAATTTCTTTTTTCAGCAGCGCGAAAATCGGCTGTCGCTTTCGTGGTGAGTCGGAGGCGCGTGAGCTGACCCCAAATAATTTCCATTCGGGCAGCGTAATGATGCCGCCGGTCCAACCCACGTCCTGCGCGCGGAAAAACAGCCAGCGGGCGAACAGAAATCCGCCGACGGAATAAATGCCGAGAATGACGCACAGCGCGGCGATGACGGCGTTGTCCGGCTGGCTTTCCGCCAGAAAAGCGGCGGTGAACCCGCACAACGTGGCCGGCACGAGCAAGGTCAGCCAGAATGCCCCCGCGATCTGCCGGAGCAGCAGCGTGCTCCACAGCCCGCCGGTGAAGGTCGCGGTGGCGATCAGGCAGATAGTGATGAAAAGATTGCCGGCATTTTCCCGGTCGGCGGCAGACAAGGTTGAATTATAAAATGCCATCGCATCCGCAGCGAGCCAAACCATGAAGACGGACAAAAATGCGGCAACGAGGACGGTCAATTTGACTTGCCAGAGGCGCAGCCGCTCCGTTGGCTGCGCCAGCATCGCGGAAAAAGTATTGAGGCTTGTCTCGCGGCCAATCGAACTCAACGCCATCACGGTCATGCCCAAAAACAGCAGTGACGCTATGTAAAAATCATAGGGCCGCGTGACGGCTTGGATCAGCGCCAGCAAAATGGCCACGGCCCAGCTCGGCAGCAGCAGGCGGATTTCCTTTTTGACGAGTGCGTTCATGGGCGGCTTGGGAAAAGGTTGGCGGCGCAAACGCAGAGGCGCGGAGAACGCAGAGATCCGCGGAGGGAGGATTTTGGACTGCGGTGCCAGAGCGCAGCGGCGATACCGCTATCGGATGTGGTTTGATGAACAAAAGCGGGATGCTTCTCGCCTTGCCAAAGCGGCGTGGCGTTTCGCTTCCCGCCGCAGTCCAAAACTGCTTGGTCGCAGTTCTTCCGTTCTGCGCTTCTCCGCGTCCTCTGCGCCTCTGCGTTGAACGGAATCTGGTTCATGGTTTTCCAGCGTTGGTTTTTTTCAAAATGTCCGACGCCACGAATATTTCCTCCAGTGACAGCGATTCGCAGCGCAGTTCCTCCGGCGAGCGCGCTTTCAATTCCGCCAATAATTTCTCGCTGTTGCCGTTGGCGAGAATTTCCACTTCGCGCCCGTTCCGCTTCACGCTCAACGCGCCGGCCAGGTTGAGTTGCGCCGGTGCTTGCGCGAAACGTGCGTTGATTTTTCGGAAACGATCACGCGCGGCGTCGGCTTCCATCGTCAGGAGTTCGCGGCCCTGCTCGATGATGGTGAATTCGTCAATCAAGCCCTCGAATTCGGAGATCAGGTGCGTGGAGACAAACACCGTGCGGCGGCCGGGATCGCCGGATTGATACGCGCCGATGACGGTCTCGATGAATTCGCGGCGGACAATCGGGTCGAGGCCGCTTGTCGGCTCGTCGAGCACGAGCAGTTCCGGTTCGGGACAGATCGCGCTGATGAGCGCGAGCTGGGTGCGCTGGCCTTTCGAGAGGCTCGTCGTCTTTTTCCGGTCGTCGAGCTGGAAGCGGCTCAGCAGATCATTTTCGATGTCGCGGTTCCAGTGTTTGCGGAAGCAGGCAAAATATTGCAGCGTCTCGCGCACGGTCATCCACGGATAAAACGCCACCATGTCCGGCACATACGCCAGCCGCGATTTCACGGCGACTTCGTCTTTGCGCGGGTCGAGGCCGAAGACGCGCGCCATGCCGGAATCGGGCCGGAGCAGATTGAGCAGGCACTTGATCGTGGTGGTCTTCCCCGCGCCGTTGCGGCCGAAGAAGCCGTAGCATTTGCCGGCCTGCACTTTCAGGCTCAGGCCGTCGACCGCATCGGTCTTGCCGTAACGGCGGGTGAGATTGCTGATTTCGATGATGGGCGGCTCAGTGTTCATGATATTTTTATGACGGGAACATTCAACGCTCAAAGTTCAACTTCCAAGGCGACACCGCGCTCGCTTTAGATGCACTGTTCGGCGTTGCATGTTGAATGTTGGATGTTCCGCTGTTGTTTTCATTTTGCCTCCTTCACCTGGCGCTCGAAATGATCGAGCCGTTCATGGACGAGGGACAGGAAGGTTTCGCGGTCCACCTGCAGGTGATGCGCCATCACCACGGCCTCATCCACCTCGGCGATCAGCAGTTTTTGCCGCACGGGTTTGGTGAACGGGGAATGGTTCTCCCGGAGAAAACAGCCCTTGCCGGGAATCGTCTCGATGACGCCCTGGCTTTCCAACTCCGCATACGCCTTGGCGACGGTATTCCGGTTGACGCGCAGTTCCTCGGCGAGCGGGCGGATGGAGGGCAGGGGTTCGCCGGGACGCAGCCTGGCCGAGGCGGCCGCGTAGCGGATCTGGTCCACCAGCTGGAGATAGACCGGTTTGCCCGACTTGAAATCAATTTTGAAAACCATAACGTCCGTCCACTGACATAGGACAGTAGGACAGTAGGGGCGGGGTGTCAAGAACGGTTTTGCGAGGCGTGCTCCCAAAATCCGGAGTGCGGCCGTCCCCGGCCGCAGCAACGCGCGATGAAAAGGGTGGTCTGCAATTTTCTGGCAACGTTGCGAGTGAAAGTCGCTGCGCCCGGGGACGGGCGCACTCCGTAAGTTGCGCTTGGGGATTTTGCAGGCCCGCCCCAAGGAAGTTCGTGCTTACACGTAAAGCGCTTTTTGCAGGTCGTTCACGAGCACGCTCATGAAGGGGTAGCGGCGGTCGGGCTCGCGGGCGATGCACTTGAGGATGACCTTGTCGAGGGCGGGCGGGATTTCGGGATTGTGTTCGCGCGGCGGCACCGGGCCGGCGGGGTTCATTTGCGCCGCGAGGATGTCCGACGGAGTCTCGCCGGGAAACGGTTTGTGATTCGTCAAAATTTCGTAGGCGGAAACCCCGTAGGCGAAAATATCGACGCGGCCGTCAATCGGTTCGCGCTTGAGTTGTTCCGGGGCCATGTAAGAGGGCGTGCCGGGATTCTTGGACTGCCGGGTGGGTTTTTCCGGAATCGGAATCGCGGTGTCAAAGTCGATCAACCGCACGCTGCCATTGCGGGTGACGAGGATGTTTTCCGGCTTGAAATCCAGATGCATGAAACCGCTTTCATGGACGTGCAACAGGCCGGAAGCCATGTCCAGCAGGATTTGCGCGACGTTCTCGGTCAGGACGGGATCGTGCTTGGCAAAGAGTTCCTTGAGGTTTTCCGCCTCGACGTAATCCATGAGCATGTAATGCGTGCCGTCGGCTTTGCCGTGTTCGATGTAGCCGACGATGAACTCGCTTTCGTTCATCTTGGACAGCACTTCGCAGCCGCGCACAAAACGGCGGCTGGCGAGGAAATTGAACCGCAGCTCCTTTTTCAACTTGCGCAGGGCGTAAGCTTTGCCGCGCGAATCAGTGACCAGCCAGATCTCCGACATCCCGCCACTGTTGAGGAGCTCCTGATGATAATACTTTCCCGCGAACGGCTTTTGCGCAGAGTTTTCCATCGCCGCATTGTTTAAAGCACTCGCCATACACATCCTTTAATAGCACCTGGCGCACAAGCGCGCGAATAAAAATTCTCCGCCGCCGCTTTTTCAGACGGAATCCGGTTGCATTCGGCGACAAAAAAATTATCGTCGCATCATGCGCATGCTGGCCGTGCCCTTCCAACGCTGGCTCACCACCGGGCTGGGATTTTTCTACCCGGAAATTTGCCAGCTATGCGACGACGAACGCGCCACGGCGAAAGACGGCTTTGTCGGCGCCAAATGCTGGACCCAGGTCCGCTTCATCCGTCCGCCCTTTTGCGAACGCTGCGGCCTGCCGTTTCCTGGGGACCTGACGACAACATTTGAGTGCACGAACTGTCGCGAGTTGGAATTGCATTTTACCGCCGCCCGTTCGGCCGTGGTTGCGAAAACGGTGGTGCTGGAGGCGATCCACCGTTTTAAATACCAACGCGCCCTGTGGTTCGAGAATTTTCTCGCCGACCTGTTTCTGCGCGAGGCGGCGCCGGTATTGTGCGGTCAGAACTGGGATTTCATCGTGCCCGTGCCGCTGCATTCCTTGAAGCAACGTGAGCGGGAATTCAACCAGGCGGAAATCATGGCCCGGCATTTGAGCGCCGCCACCAGGATTCCGCTGAACACAACGCTCCTCCAGCGTGTCACATTTACCCTGACCCAAACCCGGCTGACCAAGCAGCAACGGGCCGCGAACATGCGCGGGGCGTTTGCAGTCCGGCCCGGCGTCAAATTGGACGGCGAACGCATGGTGCTGGTGGACGACGTTTTCACGACCGGGGCGACGACCAATGCCTGCGCGCAAGCGTTACAGACCGCCGGGGCGGGTGAGGTTTGCGTCTGGACAGTGGCGCGCGGGCTTTAGTAATATCTTAATCAATCAAATGGATACCACTTCGTTCACGAAGAAATCGCTGGGTTTGGATTCGGTGGAACCGGCCTTGACCCCGCCGACGGGGCAGGCGCCAACGTTCATCAAAAAGCCCAAGCTCGGCTCGGGCAAAACCAAGACCAAGAAGCGTGAAATGCCCGAGGGGCTTTGGACCAAATGCCCCACGTGCGCCACGATGCTGTTCGACAAGGAACTGGACGAGAACCTGAAGGTTTGCATGAAATGCGGCCATCATTTCGCCATCGGCTCGCGCGAACGCATCCATTCGCTGGTCGAGACCTGCACGTTTGAGGAGATGGATGCGACCATGTCCAGCGTGGATGTGCTCCATTTCAAGGGCGCGTCCACCTATGCGTCCAAGCTCGAATCCTACAAGAAAAACACCACGTTAAAAGACGCCGTTGTCACCGGCCTTTGCAAGATCGGCAACCAGCGCGTGGCGCTCGGCGTGATGGATTTTAATTTCCTCGGCGGTTCCATGGGTTCCGTCGTCGGCGAGAAACTGACGCGCCTGATCGAACGCGGGACGGAAAAGGGTTTGCCGGTCATCATCATCTCCACCAGCGGCGGCGCGCGGATGTATGAAGGCATGTTCAGCCTGATGCAGATGGCCAAGACGAGCGCCGCGCTGGCGTATCACGCGAAAAATCATCTGCCCTACATCAGCATCCTCACCCATCCGACCACGGCGGGCGTGATGGCGAGCTACGCGACGCTGGGCGATTTGATCCTGGCCGAGCCGGGTGCGATGATCGGGTTTGCCGGACCGCGTGTCATCAAAGATACCACACAGGCCGAACTGCCGCCGGGATTCCAGACCGCTGAATTTCTGCTCGACCATGGCTTGATTGACGCCATCGTGCCGCGCAGGGAAATGAAGACGCAACTGATCGCCTATCTGGATTTTTTCACCGCCGGCAAAAAGGCCGCCGCCGCTTTGTGACGGAGCGCGGGCGGCCCGCCCGCGAGTTGATTGGAAGAAATAGGAACGCGCTGGCAGGCTGCCCGCGCTCCGGCTACGCTTGCAATTCGTAGTTCAAAAACGAGAGGCAATAAATCGTGGCCGTTTCCACGCGCAGCACGAGCTGGCCCAATGAAATCGGTTGTGCTCCCGCGGCTTGAATCGCCTTCAATTCATCCAAAGTAAAATCACCTTCCGGTCCGGTCCAGATACCCACGCTTTGTGGCTTTCGTCCGTGCTTCGCTTCAAACTCGTGCAATACTTCGCGCGGATGACGACGTTCCGGTTGCAAGGATCCGACGAGCAGCAGATCAAAGTGCGTAGCGGCTTTCGGCAGAGAGCCTGATGATTGGTTTTCCGGTGAATTGCGGCGCTCTGCCGAGACGCCGCTACGCGCGAGGAATTGTTCAATCGTCACCGGCGCTTCCACGCGGGGCAGCCAGGCCGCACCGCATTGCTTGATGGCTTCGATGGCGACCTGCTGCCACTTGTCGCGTTTCTTCTCCGCGTCATCGCCGTCAAGCTGCGTCACCACGCGTTCGGATAGGATTGGCACCACGCACCGCGCGCCCAATTCCACGGATTTTTGGATGATGCTTTCGATGATTTTTCCTTTGGGCACGGCTTGTAGCAAGGTGATGCTACAGGGCAGAGGGGCTGTGAACTTTTTGTGCTTCACCGCAAGGGTGAGGAAATCTTTTGCCGCACTCTCAACTTCACTGGAATATTCCTTGCCCGCGCCGTCGAGCACGGTGACGGCATCGCCGCGTTTCAAGCGCAGGACGTGCAGCGCGTGATGCGCCTCGCGTCCGTCCAGTCGCAGCGCGTTGCCCGCGCAGCGTTCCGGCGGCAGATAAAAACGGTGCATGGTCTCGATTGTAGGAGCCGACGTGAGGAGGCTCACTCTTTTTCCCCAATTAAATTAGAGTCTCGTTATCTCGTCTCCTACGTCCAATTCACTTGAAAAACTTCTTCGCCTTCTCGAAGAACCCCTGCGACAGCGGCATCTCCTTGCCGTCGCACAGCGCGGCGAACTCCTGCAGCTTCGCCTTCTGCTCGTGGCTCAAGCGCGAAGGCACCTCCACCTGGATGCGCACATGCAGATCGCCGTGACCGTAACCCTGGAGATTTTTCACGCCCTTGCTTTTCACGCGAAAAATCGTGCCTGGCTGCGTGCCGGCGGGAATCTTCAGCGTCGCCTTGCCTTCGAGCGTCGGCACCTCGATCTCCGCGCTGAGCGTGGCCTGGATGAAACTCACCGGCACCTCGCAGATCAGATCATCGCCTTCGCGTTTGAAAATCTCGTGTTCCTTGATGTGCAGGACCACGTAAAGATCACCCGCCGGTCCGCCGCGAAAACCCGCCTCGCCGTTGCCGGTTGAACGCAGCCGCGAACCCGCATCCACGCCCGCCGGGATGCGGAGTTTGATCTTCGAACTGCGTTGCTTCTTACCATCGCCGTGGCAGGCTTTGCAGGGCTTTTCCACGATGCGCCCCGCGCCTTTGCAGGTGGGACACGTCTGCGCGATGCTGAAAATACCGCGCGACATCAGCACTTGACCGCGCCCGCCGCACGTCGTGCAATTCTTCAGACTCGAACCGCGTTCCATGCCCGCGCCGTCGCAGGTCTCGCACTTGTCGAGCTTCGTGACGGAAATTTCCTTTTCGCAGCCGAGCGCCGCTTCTTCCAGCGAAATCTCCAGATCGAAACGCAAGTCATCGCCGCGCTGCGGTTGCGACGGATCCGACTGTCCGCCGCCGAACAAGTTTTCGAAAATGCTGCCGCCGCCGGCGCCGCTGAACACTTCGCGGAAGATGTCGAATGGATCATGAAAGCCGGCGCCGCTGCGGGCGCGCGCGCGCGGGTCGAACGCCGCATGACCGTGCTGGTCGTAGGCGGCGCGCTTCTGCGGGTCGCTCAACACTTCGTAAGCCTCGCCGAGTTCCTTGAACTTCTCCTCCGCCGTATGGTCGCCCGGGTTTTTGTCCGGGTGATATTTCACGGCCAGCCGGCGGTAAGTTTTTTTGATCTCTTCAAAAGAGACTTCGCGGCTGACTTCCAGGACTTCGTAATAATCGCGTTTTGCCATTTCAATTCACCTGCTAAAAGTGGTCGCAGAACTTAAGGAAATACGCGCAAATGGCAAGGTTTATTGACTGGGCTCACCGGTTGCTGAAATCACCGGAGGCGACGTGGGGAGAACACAGATAGCCGGGCCTCGCCGGCAGGACGCAATGGGAGCGCCGAGCACCGTCTCGGCTCGTTGCCCATTCGGGTTTGAAACTGGCCGGGACGGTGCTCGGCGCTCCGACGTCATGGCTAGAGCATTTTCGCCAGATTCAATGCGGCAATGGGCTGCAGTCCTTTTCCTCAACGAAGCGCAGCTGGGGAATCCGGCGTTTGCCAATGATCAAGACGGCGAAACCGATCCAGGAGGTCGCGGCCAGGATGAGCGCCACCGGCATCATCGTGTGGGAATCGAAAACGCCAATGCTCGCGAACGCTAGGCCGGACACGCAATCGGAGCGCCGAGCACCGTCTCGGCTCGTCGCCCGTTCGGGTTTGAAACTGGCCGGGACGGTGCCCGGCGCTCCGGCGTCATGGATGGAGCACTTTCCCCGGATTCAGTGCGGCAGCGGGTTGCAGTCCTTTTCCTCAACGAAGAGCAGCTGGGGAATCCGGCGTTTGCCGATGATCAAAACGGCGAAACCGATCCAGGAGGTCGCGGCCAGGATGAGCGCCACCGGCATCATCGTGTGGGAATCGAAAATGCCGATGCTGGCGGACGCCAGGCCGGACACGCCGATCTGCAGGAAGCCGAGCATGGCGGACGCGCTGCCGATGTTGTGGTCGAACGGCACCAGTGCCAGTGCCGCCGCGTTCGGATAGGCGAGGCCGAGGCTGGACAGGGAAATGAACAGCAGCACGAGCGTGGCGGTCAGGCCGAACCAGCCGCACAGGGTTCCGACCAGGAACAGCAACGCCACCGGACATTCCACCAGCAACGTGGCGCGGAAAATCTGTTCGCTGGAAAATTTGCGCAGCAGGAAGACGTTGATCTGGTTGCTGCCGATGAAGCCGACTGACAGTCCGGCAAAGATGGCGCCAAACTTTTGGGCGCTGAGGTGGAACACTTCCATGAAGACGATGGGCGAACTGGCCACATAGACGAGTAATCCCGAAAAAGCGAACGCACCGGAGAGCGCGTAGGTGATGAACTGCGGTTCTTTCAAGACGGTCGCATAATTATGCAGGATCGGTCGGAGTCGTAGTGACACGCTGGTATCGGGTTTATGTCCTTGCGGCAACCACCACCAGCACACAGCCAGCATCAGGGCCACGAACGCGGACAGGACGATGAACACCCACTGCCAGCCGAGGTGCACCGCCACAAAGACCCCCACGCTGGGAGCGAGGAGCGGCGAGGCGCTGATGATCAAAATCAGCAGCGAAATAATTTTGGCGGTTTCCTTCACCGGGAAAAAATCCCGGACCATCGCCATCGCCGCGACCTGCGCCGCGCAGCCGCCCAACGCCTGCACGAAGCGCAGGGCGATCAGCCATTCCACGGTGCGGGAACACAGGCAGAGCAGAGAAGCCACGATGAACAGAACCAACCCGGCATACAATGGCAGTTTGCGTCCGAACCGGTCGAGCAGAGGGCCGTAAAAAAGCTGTCCGGCGGCAAGTCCGGCAAAATAGCTGGCCAGTGACAAAGAAACCCGTGCGGTGGAGGTGTGCAGCGCGGCAGCGATTTCGGGAAACGCAGGCAGATACATATCAATGGCGAACGGGCTGATGGTGGAAAGCGCGCCCAGGATGACAATGACTAAAAATCGGTTGTGAGTTTGCGACATAAATAAAACGCCGCGAAACCTTATACGACAATGATGAACTGTGCAAAGAGCAACGGCAGTGGGCAGTGTCTTGATTTTCCTGGAGCGCGAGTTGTCTCAACTCGCAGCGCGTGGCCAGAACTAGACGGGTAAAGCTGGTTCCATCGTCTTTGTGGCTATCCACACGCTGCGGATTGCGGACAATCCGCGCTCCGTAAAATCGTAAACTAGGACACCCCCCGGCGGTAAGTCGATGTATGAAGGCAGGCAGTCACGGCGGCTTTTTGTTTCCTAGCGCCGCCGCTTGTTGCAAGCTTGCTCATGGATTTGACGCACCCGCCCGCAGCCGGATGGCTTCATCAGGCTTGGATCCGTATTGTCAAGTGGTGGCCGGTCAAGCTGGTCGGCACGACCCTCGTGATGACGGGCTTTTTTGTCGCCTATTTCTGGGTGCTCAAACATCCGCTGTTCCCCGTCACCACCATGCCGCTCACGGCCATCGACCGGCTGATCAGGTTCAGGCCCGAAACGGTGCCGCTCTATTTGTCGTTGTGGTTTTATGTGTCGCTCGCGCCAGCGCTGCTGCTCGAGCGTCGGGAAATTGTTTCCTATGCGGTGGTCACCGTCGGGATGAGTGTCATCGGCCTGGGGATTTTTCTCCTCTGGCCGACCACGGTGGAGTGGCCGGCTGACTGGTCGCAGCATCCGACGTTTGCCTTTCTCAAGAAGGTGGATGAGTCGGGCAACGCGTGTCCCTCCCTGCATGTGGCGTTTGCCGTGTTTACCGCCATCTGGCTCGGACGCCTGTTACGGCAGGTGGGCGCGGGAAGTTTGTTGCGCGGGTTCAACTGGCTGTGGTGCCTGGGGATCCTTTATTCCACGATCGCCCTCCGCCAGCATGTCATGCTCGACGTCCTTGCGGGAGCCTTGCTTGGCGCGATGGTCGCCGCAGTGCATCTGCGCTGGCTGCGCGCCGCGGGTTGATTTTAAAAAATCGTGTTCCCCTGGTTCAAAATAGCTTGCAAGCATTTTTTTTTAATATAGAAATGGCGTCGTTCGTTCAAGGAGTGCAGGCAATCATGTTCAAAACCAAAACCTCAATAGTAATGTTGCATCCTCGTCATGAAATCAAAAGTCGTCGCGTCCTTTACCCATAGATTATTCCGATACACCACCGGCGTTTCATTGCTGCTTTTGGCAGCCCTGCACGCCGACGCCACCATCAGCACCTCATTGCAGATGCAACTGGGGAATCCCAGCTCCGCCACCACCAACGCCGCCGTCACCAACAATTATCTCATTCAGCGCACGGTGGAATCCATTGGATACAGTGCCCATTACAACGAGCCGATTTGGGCCAGTTGGGATTTGACCACGGCTGATGTCGGCGGCAGCGGACGCAACAGCAGTTTTTATACGGACACCAATCTGCCGGCGACGTTTTACTGGGTGAAGACCGGCGACTACACCGGCTCCGGTTTTGATCGCGGTCATCTTTGCCCGTCAGCCGACCGCACGGACACGACGAACAACAACAAGCTGGTGTTTTACATGTCGAACATCATGCCGCAGACGCCGGATAACAACCAGGGCATCTGGGCGAACTTCGAGGATGATTGCCGCACGTTCGCCAGCGCCGGCAATGAACTCATCATCATGTGCGGCCCGAGCACGTTCAGCGGGGCCAGGATCAACACCAACGGCCCGGTTTACATTCCCGGCTACACGTGGAAGGTGGCCGTCATCGTTCCGACCGGCAGCGGGACGGCCCTGAGCCGTCTTACCGCCACCAACCGCGTCATCGCCATCAACGTCCCGAACATCGCCGGCATCCGCACGACGCCCTGGACGAATTTTGTCACCTCCGTGAACGCCCTCCAGACGACCACCGGCTTCACGTTCTTTACCGCCGTCGCCTCAGGCATCGCCGAGGTGTTGCGTGCCAGGGTGGACGGCGCGGCGGCCCCGGGCATCAGCGGTTTCTCCCCCTCCAGCGCGGCGACGAATGCCAGCGTCACCATCACGGGAAATAATTTCAGCGGCGCCTCGATCGTAAAATTCAACACCACGTATGCGACAAGTTTCACCGTGAATTCCGGAACCCAGATCACCGCGACCGTTCCGGCCGGCGCGACGTCAGGAGCCATTTCCGTCATCGCGCCCGGCGGTCTGGCGACCAGTGCCGGCAGCTTCACCGTGACCAACGGGACCGGCGGTGGCGGCGGCGGGACAACGAACCTCACCATCAGCCAGGTTTACGGTGGCGGCGGTAACAGCGGCGCGACCTACATCAATGACTTCATCGAAATCTACAACGCCGGCACCGCGACCGTGAATTTGAGCACCTACGCCGTGCAATATGCCAGCTCCACCGGCAGTTCGTGGTCGGAAACGATTTTGAGCGGCACCATCGCGCCCGGTGCACATTATCTGATTCAGGAGGCGGCGGGCACCGGCGGCACCACGGCGTTGCCGACGCCGCAGGCCTTTGGCACCATCAGCATGTCGGCCACTGCCGGCAAGGTCGCTTTGACCAAGACCACCACGCTGCTCACCGGGAGCAATCCCGTCGGCACGGCGAACGTCGTTGATTTCGTCGGTTACGGTTCTGCCAACGCCTACGAAGGCACCGTCCCCGCACCGACGATTTCCGCCACGGCTTCCGATTCGCGCGCGGGTGGTGGTGCGACGGACACCAATAACAACTCGGCCGATTTCACGGCCGGCACGGTGAACCCGCGCAACAACTGAAAAACGCGCCCGTGAAGTCCCAACGGCATTTTTGGACGATGCTCACGGCTGCCGGTCTGCTGGCAGCCCTGGGTATCGGCCTGCATTTTCTGGCCGGAAAACGGATCGGAACACCAGCTGTGGAAACCAGAACCGGTTCCACGGCGATGACGAACTCCGTCGAAATCGCCGCCGCCATGCCGCCCAAACCTGACGGTTTCCACGCCGCCGTGTTGGAAGCGTTTCAGGAAACAGATCCCATGCGGCGCTCGCTGGCGTTTGGAAACGCGTTTGCCGCGTGGTTTCAGCATGATCCCGAATCGGCGCTCGCCTGGTTGCGCCGGATGCCGCGCGGCAGCGAATACACGCAGGGCATGTTCCTGTGCCTTCCAGCGATCGGCAAAACAGATCCCCAACGGGCGTTTGCCCTGGCGACAGAAATGGCCGTCACACACGAGCAACTGGCCATCTACAACGTGCTGCTCGATCAGATCGCGCAAAATGATCTGCCGGCGGCTGTGGATTATCTGAGGTCCGTTCCCGCCGGCGAGGCCCGCATCAATGCGCTGCGTGCCGTGGCTGATCGCTGGAGTGATAAGGATGCTGCCGCGGCGCTGGATTGGGCAAAAAATCTCGACAACGCCGATGAACGCGCGGTCATGGTGGAAAGCATTCTGACCACGCTGGCAGCCACCGATCCACGACAGGTCATGGATCTGGCCTCGGAAAATCTCGACGGGGGTGCGTTGGATCGGGTGCTGGAGAAAAGTCTGAAGCAGCTTGCCGTCATGGATCCGCAGTCGGCGGCGGATGCCGTGAGTTTCCTGCCCGAGGGCGGCCTGAAAAAAAATTCCGCGATGGTGGTCGCGCGTTCGCTCGCCGAAATGGATCCTGCCGCGGCGATTTCCTGGCAGCAAACCCTGCCCGCCGATGCCCAGCCCGTGGTCCTGAACAATGTGCTGGATGTCTGGCTCAAACAGGATGCCGCCGCCGCCGGACAATATGTCGCGCAGATGTCCGCCGGTCCAGCTCAGGACGCCGCCGTCAGTCATTACGCGGAAAATTGGGCGGTCGGGGATCCTGCTGCGGCCATCGCCTGGGCCGGGAGTCTACCGGGCGGTTCCGCGCAAGCTGCCGCCGTCATCAGCATCGCCTCCGGTTGGGCGCGGATTGATGCCGCCGCCGCGACGCAATGGGCGACGAGCCTGCCCCTGGACAACCCGGCCCGCGCCGAGGCGATACGGGGTGCGTATTCTTATTGGCAACTTGCAGATGTCGCCGCAGCCAGTAATTATCTGAAGACCGTTCCCGGAGCCGGCCAATAGTGTCTTGGCTCAAATTTTATACCTGGAAATTTGCCGGTAGCGCAACGGAAGCTGATTCGTTCGCAGCCGCGGCCATTTCATTTCTTCCTGGAGAACGCCGCATCAAACGCCGCTGCGTTCGGTATGAAATCCAGTTGGCGGACGAAAGCGCAGTTTTCCATCACGCTGCGGACACGTTCTGGACGCCGCCGACCATGCCATGACGGAGTTTGCGTTTGGCAGCCATAAGATTTTGGAGCGGCGGCAAGCCGGGAAAATTGCATTGCCGAAGCAAGCCGTGAGTTTGGAAGCCGGCCGCAGAGCGGGGGGATGGTTTTGAGAAGTATTAACCGGCTGCAAATGCCGTCCTACTGCACTCGCAGAATATAGAACCGTCCAGGCGTGTTGCGGCTGAAACTGTTGGAAGTTGTGAGGCTGAAATTTCCCGTGGCCGGGAGAACATTCGTCAGCACCGGCAGCCACTGGGCCAATGGGGTGTTCAGGTTGGTGCTGGTCAGGATATAATAGGTTCCGCCGATGTAGCCGTTGGTGGCAATCAAGGTCACATTCGTGCCGGAAACCTGGATGCTGGCAACTTGAGGCGCTGGCCGGGTGTTTGGTCCGCTGTACCAGCGAATTTTTTTTGCCGTCGCCGGCAAACCGCTCACCACCGTCGTGGCACTGCCGCCGCCGAGCGGAATTTTCCAAAGCGTGTTTGCTCCGGCATCGGACAAATACATAACGGAGTGGGGCACGTCCAGATCCAGCGCCGTGCAACGCTGGACGCCGCCCGAAGCGGCGAACAGGGTGGTCAATCCGGTGCCGTTGTAGCCCACCCGCTGGATGCGGTTCGAGCTTTGGACGGGGGAACCGACGGTGAAATAAACCAACTGGTTCGTCACGTCCACCGCGACGCCGGTAGGGACGGCGTTGGTGGTCGAGGCGAGTGCGGCCAAGCCGGATCCGGTGAGGCTCATGCTCCAGATTTTATTGGTGCCCGCATCGGCGAGGAATATTTTGGAATGGAGCAGATCCAAGGCAATGGCCGTGCAGCGGTAAGCCCCGGCGCCACCGGCGGCCGTGAACAAAGTGACGTTGTTGCTCCCGGTGTAGTCCATCCGCTGTACCGTGCTGTTGTTCGCGATGGTGGAACTGGTGGTGAAATAAATTTTTTGATTGAGCACATCCAGCGCGAGGTCGGTGGGGAAACTGGTCAAGCCGTTCTTGACTAACGTCGGGCTGGTGCCGTTGATGTTGGCGCTGAAGATGGCATTGGCCAGCCCGTCCACCAGAAACAATCTGCCGTTGAGCGTGTCCACGGCCACGGAGGTGCAGCGGTTGATGTGGTTGAAATCCACTCCGGTCGCCGTTAGCAGCGTGGTGTTCGGGCTGCCGTTGGTGCCCACGCTGTCCAGGGTGTTCAACGACACGGTGGAACTGCTCGTATTGTAATAAACCGGCTGTGCCACCACTCGTCCGCCGGCGAGCAGGATGAATAACAGGGCGAACGTTATGCGCAGTTTTAACATTGAGTTGGTTTGGCCTGAAAACGATCCGTCAAAAATTAATTTCGCGCCGGGAAAATACCATACAGACAGATGATGAAATTCACACACGAATAAGGCTGCAGATTGGAATGTGGCTGATTACCGCCCGCATTGCCGATCATGCCCGCATTCATCGTGGCATTGGTCGCTGCGTTGGAGTAATCCAGTGAAGTGCCCGTGGATTCAATGGCCGGCAGGTTGCCTGCGGGACTGGATTGATTTCCTCCGCTGGCGACGCTGTTGACGAAATGACTGTGTGCCGGCATTTGACTTGAGATCAGAGTGATATTTTCAGCGCCTGATACTTCGCCAAGATTGTGCGGTGAAAGCCCGGGGCCGGTAGTGCTGCCGGTATGCATGGGTACTCTTCCGCGCAAATCCGGCAAGGCAAACGTCGTGGTGCCGTTGCCGCCGTAGGTGGTGCCGAGGATGGAAAACAACGCCGTGTTTTGAGCGATGGAAAGAATTTGCCCATCGCAAAAGGCCCAGTTGCGCGGCGGAAAGTTGCCGGCGAACAGCGAGATTTGTCCTATGTATGCAGATGCCATAGTTTTGGTTTTTTTCTTGGATTAAGTTTGCGTATTTGTGAAAGGAGATGGCTCATGCGGACACGGGTCGGTTGAACACGGCTTCATAACGCCACCCGTCCGCGCCCGGCAGGCCAACCGGGCCGATGTGCATTTCAAACCGGCCCAGCTCGCGGTGTTCAAACTGGTGGATGGCGGAGGCGAGCAGGATGTCTTTCGGGCCGCTGAAAATGAGTGAGAATTTTTGGTAGTTCAAATCGCCCGGCGGCTGGCGGCCAACGGTCCGGCGCGGCGTTGCGAGCGGAGCTTTGAGCAACGTGAGGTTCACCACCTGACCGTCGTCCAGCCTCACTTTGAAAACGGTGTGGACCTGTTGCGACAAAATCGCGTGGCTGAAGCTGCCAACGGGGCTTTCACCAGTAATGGCGGAGACGCGTAACGAACTCGCCGGAACCAAAGCCAGCGCTGCCAGTGACAAGGTGCAATCCGAGAGAAATTGGCGACGCGTTTTCAATGCGGGATGTATTACTTACTCGTTGATTCTTCGCTCCAACTGACAGCGCTTGACAGTAACCGGATTTTGGTTCATGTCAAGCTTCCTTTGCCTTCCTCGTGGGCTAGAATGACTCAAATTGATTGCACTGCGCGAAAAAAAGTTTTCCACTGGATCAACCTCGCTTCCATGGCGAGGCAGCCGGTTTGCCAACATAAGTCATCCACCATGAGCGCCATCTCTGTCCGCCCCGAACAACCACCGCAGGATGAAGCCTTTCTCTTCGAGCTTTACACCAGCACGCGCCAGGAAGAGCTGGATGCGTGGGGCTGGCCGGACCAGATGCGGAAACAATTTCTCGCCATGCAGTTTCAGGCGAGCCAGGGCCTTCGCCAAATGTTTCCGGATGCGGAATTTCAAATCGTATTGGTTGACGGCGCGAACGCCGGCCGCTTGGTGGTGCATCGCACGCCCGATGCTTTGCGGGTCGTGGACATGGCGTTGCTGCCGCAGCATCGCAATGCCGGCCTGGGCACGGCTTTATTGCAACGGGTGTTTGGCGAGGCCTTGGGGACCAAAAAACCGCTCCGGCTGGAAGTCCTCAAGATCAATCGCGCGGCGCGGCTCTATCAGCGGCTGGGCTTCGTCGTGATTGGCGAGAATGCATTGGAATACCAAATGGAATGGCGCGCGCCCGCCGTTCCCGTGACGGAACCGCTGCTGCCGGATGCGCTAAAACTTCCTTTCCAATTTGATGTCGCAAAAATGCAGGCGGATCTGGCGGGAATTCTCGCGGAAGAATTTGTCCCGCACTTCAACACCGCCTATTACCAAGGCGATTGGAGCGCCGTGCCGCTGCGTTCCGTCGGCGGACGCACGGATCGGATCTATCCTGACCCCACGGCCAAGCATGCGTTCGCCGATACACCGTTGCTTGCTCGCTGTCCTTACATCCGCGAAGTGCTCGCTTCGCTTTGTTGCCCGCAGCAGGCCGTTCGCTTTTTGCGCCTCAAAGCGGGTTCCGTCATCAAGGAGCATCGCGATCACGAACTGGGATTCGAGGATGGCGAAGTGCGTCTGCACATTCCGGTCATCACCAATCCGCAGGTGGAATTTGTGCTCAACCAGATTCGCGTGATCATGAATGAAGGTGAGTGTTGGTATGCCAACGTGAACCAACCGCATCGGGTCGCCAACCACGGAAATGTGGATCGCATCCATCTGGTGGTTGATTGCGTGGTGAACGACTGGCTGCGCGATTTGATGCTCGCCACGGCGGCGGCTTCAAAAAAATCTTCCGGGCTTCAGTCAAGACCCTGAAGGCGACGCTGCGCTTCGAGCGCTTGATAGACGCCGTCCAGCCATCGCTCCGTCAGTTCGCGCAGTTCCGACGGAACGGATTTGCGTTTGGCCTCGCTGTCCGGGGCGAATGGCAGCACGGGATTTTTCGCGTTCATCCGCGCGGCGTTCAGCATCCGTTGCACTTCCTCCGCGGAAAAATCCACCTGCCAATGCTTCAGCAACGCCGGCCACGCGGCGGCGGGCAGTTGTTGATAATTCAGCAGCTTGCCGCGCCCGGCCCGCGTTTCGATCAAAGCCGTCTCGCACAATTTCGCCAGCACCCGCGCGGTGTATTCATGGAGCGACATCTTTCCCACGGTGGCCGCGTCCCAGCCGAACATCCGCGCGTCCAGCACGCCCGGGATCATCTGCCGGCCGAGCTGTTTCATCGCCGAGGCCATCACTTCCACCGGTTCGCGATATTGATAGATCCACGGCACATCGGGAAAGGCGCATTGCAGCAACGGCAGATGCATCACGTGCCAGCAATCGAATTTGATGAAGACATTTTTTTCCGCCGGCGAACGTCGCCATGCCAGCACGCTCACGAGCCAGCGCAACCATTGCGCCCGTTGTTCCACCGTGACGTGCGGATGCTTGAAATGCGAGCCGAGGATGTCGTCAATCGGTTCGACTTCCGAGAGCATGATGTTCGACGGCAAGGCCGCGAGCATTTGCGACGTCAGCGTCGAGCCGCAACGTGACATGTGGAAAATAAATCCCGTGGGGCGCAAGCCCGGCTGCGTCGCGGCGATTTCGCCCAACTCCTCCAGCGGCGTCTGATGGTGGAACAGCAAATCCGCCGGATGCCGCAGGCAGGATTCGACCGTTTGCGCAAAGAATGGATCCGTGAAACGCCGCCCGCCCAAGTAAGCCCAATCCACCATCGGGCGGGAATCGCGCCAAAAAATCCGCGTGGGAATCCAGCCGGAAAAATCCTTCATATCCACCGCTCCAGCCATTCGCGGCGTTTTTCCTGAACCGCATTTTGCACCGTCGCCTCGTTGAAAACCAACCCGCGCTCGGCACCGAGCCGCACGGCAAGCCCGGCGAATGAAGAAATATTTTCCGCCGCGCGGAGCTGGTTGTGCAGCGTGCGATCGGCCAGTACCAGCTCGCCGAAACGCTTCAAGTTTTCTGACTGCTTCGAGGCGTCCATGAGATCTTGCTGCGGATTTTGAGCGGCCGGTTTTGTGATTGCAAGTCCTGCCCGCCAAAACCTTCCGGCTTGGCAACGAATGAATGGAATGTTACGAGAAAAGCGACAACGCTGATGATTCCTGAAGCCAATACCGCCGTGAGCGGAAAAATCGTCGTCTTTCTCCGTGAGATCGGGTTGCCAATACGCGCCGATGCGATGGGCGACGATACCGTTCTGCCCGGCATCAAAGTCGAGCGCGGCGGGCTGCTTTACGATCCCGCCAAACTTAAATATCCGGGTGACTTGCTGCACGAAGCCGGACACCTCGCCGTGAAAACTCCGGCCGACCGACAAGCCTGTGGAGCTGACGTCGGCAGCGATCCGGCGGAAGAAATGATGGCCATCAGTTGGTCCTACGCGGCGGCGCTGCACATCGGCCTGCCGCCGGAAGTCGTGTTTCATCCCGAAGGCTATCGTGGCGGCTCACAATCATTGCTCCACAACTTCGCCTCCGCTTATTTTCTCGCCCTGCCAATGCTCCAATGGATTGGTTTGACGCATGATGAAAAACAAGCCCGCCAGCTCGGGGTCGAACCGTTTCCCAAGATGAAACTGTGGTTGCGCCCAAATTGATTGGAAGTCTTTGATTCCCTTTGCAGCATGGGCAGAATTTGATTCGGAATTTATTTCTTCTTGGAAAACGCCGCATCGAACGCCGCTGCGTTTGGCGTGAAATCCAGCTTGCGGACGAACGCGCAGCTTTCGGTCGCGCCGTGGACGCGGTCCATGCGGCCGTCTTCCCATTCCACCGAGAGCGGGCCGCGATAGCCGACATCGTTCAAGGTGACGATGATCTCCTCGAAATTGATGTCGCCGTGGCCGAGCGAGCGGAAATCCCAGAAGCGGCGCGGGTCGGTGAAATCCGTGTGGCCGCCAAACACGCCGACCGTGCCGTCGCCGTGGCCCCACCAGACGTCTTTCATGTGCGCGTGGAAAATCCGGTCGCCGAACTCGCGGATGAATTTCACGTAGTTCACACCCTGATAGCCGAGGTGCGACGGATCGTAATTGAAACCGAAGCGCGGATGCTGCTTCACCGCTTCGAGCGCGCGTTTGGCGGAGGCGATGTCAAAGGCGATTTCCGTGGGATGCACCTCGAGTGCGAAGTTGACGTTCTCTTTTTCAAACACGTCGAGGATCGGCAGCCAGCGCTTGGCGAAATCCTCATAACCTTTGTTCCAGAAATTCTGGTTTGTCGGCGGGAACCCGTAAATCGAATGCCAGATCGAAGAACCGGTGAAGCCGTTGACGGTGGCGGGTCCTTGCGGACGGCCACCATTTAGCTTCGGCGGTTTTGCGTCAAAGAATTTTCGCGCGGCTTTCGCCGTGGCCTTCATTTTTTCCGCAGCGCGCTGGCGGACGCCTTCCGGTTTGCCGTCGCCCCAGATATCGGCGGGCAGAATCGCCTGGTGCCGTTCGTCGATCAGATCGCATACCGCCTGACCGACGAGATGCGAGGAGATGGCGAAACATTTCAGGCCGTGCTTCGCGAGCAGCGCCCATTTCTTTTTGCAGTAGTCGGGTTCGGCGACGGCACGATCCGTTTCGAAGTGGTCGCCCCAGCAGGCGAGTTCCACGCCGTCGTAGCCCATTTTCTTGACGAGCGGCAACAGTTTGGCGAGCGGGAGATCGGCCCATTGGCCGGTGAAGAGGGTGACAGGTCGTGACATAAAAAATGATTTTTGGTGGGGCAATCTTGCCAAGCAGAACGATGAGGTCAAGCGTGTGATTCATTGGAGCGCGCCCGGTCCCCGGTCGCAGCGCGTGAAGGGCGAAGGGCGCGTTGAATAATCGGAACGTCTTCCGGCGGACGTCAGCGCTGTGGGCGAGGGACCGCCCGCGCTCCGGAGGGCAGTGCAAACGCGGGACGGGTGGGATAATTTCAATGCTGGTTTGCCTGGCCACGTGCTGCGGTTTGGGACAAACCGCGCTCTGTTTTTAGCTTTTTACCGTTGACAGTTTTGCGTTGGTCGAGAGTATTCAGCGCATTCATGAACAATCGTCACGACAAAATCCTCTTCTGGGGCTGTTTTATCGCCCTCATCACCACCAGCTACGCATTCATCAGCCGCATCATTTTATGCACCGGGGATCAATTTATCACCGAGTTCGGGCTCAATAAAGTTTCGGTCGGCGAACTTGTGGGCGCCGGGATCTGGCCTTTCGGCATCAGCATCATCATCTTCAGCCTGTTTATTGACCGGATTGGTTACAAGGTGGCGATGCTTTTTTCCTTCGTGAGTTATCTGATTTACGTAGCGCTGGCGTTTGCGGCTTATAGCGCAGTTCACGGCGTCACGGGCGATGCTCTCATTGCCGGGCAGAAACACGGCTATCAGTTGATTTACTGGGGCAGCATCATTCTCGGCCTCGGCAACGGCAGCGCGGAAGCCTACTGCAATCCCATCGTCGCCACGATGTTCAGCACGGACAAGGCCAAATGGCTTAACCGGCTCCACGCGGGCTGGCCGGGCGGGCTGGTGCTCGGCGGACTTTGCACGATTTATATCGCGAAAGGACAGATCACCGACTGGCGGCTGACCCTCGGACTTATTTTGATTCCGGCGGTTATTTTCTTTTTCATCCTTGTCAGCTTGAAATTCCCCAAGAGCGAACGCGAGCAGGCTGGCGTCAGTTATCTGGCCATGCTCAAGGAACTCGGCGCGTTCGGCGCGCTGGTGGGATTTGGATTGGTGTTCGCGCAACTGGGACAAGTGTTCGGCTGGAGCAGTGGTTTGGTTTGGGGACTCACCGGCGCGGTCGTAATCGCATTTGCCGTCATCACCAAATCCTTCGGCCGTTTCATCCTCGCGTTTCTGATCCTCATCATGATGCCGCAGGCCACGACCGAACTCGGCACCAACGGCTGGATTACCTCGCTGATGGAAGACCCGATGAAAGCGGCCGGATACAACGCCACCTGGGTGCTGGTTTACACGTCGGCGATCATGTTGATTTTGCGTTTCTGCGCGGGGCCGCTCATTCATAAATTTTCACCGCCCGGCCTGTTGTTGACGTGTTCTGCGCTGGCGGGGATGGGCATCCTGGCGCTTTCCCAGACCGCCCACGCCGGCACCGGCACCATCTTCGCCGCCGCCACACTGTTCGGCGTGGGCATCACTTTCTTCTGGCCGACGATTCTTGGCCTGGCTTCCGAGCAATGCCCGCGCGGCGGCGCGCTCACGTTGAACGCGATGGGTGGCATCGGGATGCTGGCCGTCGGCATTCTAGGCACGCCGTTTCTCGGTTACATGCAGGAATCTTCCACCACGCAGCAGTTGCACGCCGCAAATCCCGCCCTCTATCAGCTGGTGATGGTGAAGAAAGATTATCTGCTTGGCGCGTATGAAGCGATTGACCCGGTAAAAAAAGCGGCCATCGCGGATGAAAAATCCCAGGCCGAAATCAAGTCTGCGGAAACTGCCGGCAAGTTCAGCGCGCTGGGCAAAATGGCAATGTTTCCGTTCTTCACGTTTGCGTGCTATCTCGCACTGATTTTGTATTTCAAATCACGCGGCGGTTATAAACCGGTGCAGCTGGATGCCAAATAGAAAATTAACGCAGAGGCGCGGAGGCCGCAGAGAAACGCAAAAGCAGCAAACTGGAAATCAAAAGTGCCGCCGACTGGAAAGCCGGCGGCACTTATAATTTATTTGGAAAAACTCCGCGCCTCTCTGCGCTCTTTGCGTCTCTGCGTTTCTCCGGCTTGTGATCTTTACGACAGTTTCCAGCCCGCGCGGTCGTCGCGTTTGACGAACTGTGCGGCTGCCGGGCAGTTGGTGGCGCGCATGTTCGGCCCGTCCCACTCGATTTTCTGGTCGACGCGCAGCGAGACACAGCCGAGCAGCATGATCTCCGTGAGTTGCGCGCCGACGGCGAAGCGCGAGTAGCACATCTCCGGCTTGTCTTCTTTGATGGCTGCGATCCATTCCAGATGCTGGCGCAGGTCATTGTCGCCCTTGAACGGATTGCGCGGGATGAACTGCGGAATCGCCGTCACGATCGGGCTTTTCTTGAAGTGCGTGTATTTGGTTTCGCCCTTCAATTTCACGAAGAACTGTTCGCCGTAATCGTCCGGGGAAAAAATGGTGCCCTTCTCGCCGACGAGCAGACAGCCGCTGCCGGGAATTTCGCCGAGCATCGCGGCGATGTCCGCCGTGAGTTCGGCCGGCGGCTTGTTGCTGGCATCGTGGCCGCCGCGGTGATTTGATTTCGGCTTGTTGGTCTCGTCATTTGAGGACGGAGTCTCGCTGAGCGGCTTGCCACCGTCATACCACCAGAGGGTGACGGGCGACTGCTCCAGCGTGTCATGCTGGTGGAAGAACGTCTTGTGCATGGCCGGAATCCGGGTTTTGCGCGCAGGAAATTGAAACCGGATTTTCGAACCGATCGGATACGTCTCCGTGTTCATCCCGCCGATGGCCGTGGCTTCAACTTCCGTCGGGTAACCGAGATTCAAACTGCGGAACGTCATGTTGACGGTGTGGCAGGCCATGTCACCCAGCGCGCCCGTGCCGAAATCCAGCCAGCCGCGCCAGTTGAACGGATCGTAAACGCCTTTTTTATACGGACGCATTGGTGCCGGGCCGATCCAAGTATCCCAGCTCAATGTTTCCGGAATCGGGTCGGAACCTTCCGGACGGCCGATGCCCTGCGGCCAGATCGGACGGTTGGTCCAGATGTGGACCTCGCTCACCTGTCCGATGACGCCGGCTTGGATGCATTCGACGGCGCGGCGCAACCCGTCCGCGGCGCTGCCTTGATTGCCCATCTGTGTGACGACGCCGGTTTCGTGTGCCAGATCACGCAGGTAACGAGCTTCATAAATGGTCTGCGTCAGCGGCTTCTGGCCATAGACGTGTTTGCCCAGGCGCATCGCGTGCGACTCGGCGATGGCGTGAAAATGATCCGGGGTGGCGCAATCCACGGCGTCAATGCCTTTTTCCATCTCGTCGAACATGACGCGAAAATCCCGATAGAATTTTGCGTTCGGATATTTCTGAACCGTCTTCGCGCAATTCTCGGTGTCCACGTCGCACAGGGCGACAATGTTTTCGCCATTGCAGCAATCAGCGTCACCTCCGCCCTTTCCGCCCGCGCCGATGATGGCAATGTTCAACTTGCTGTTCAGATTTTTCCCGCGGAGCAGGGTGGGGACGCCGAAGACCACGGCGCCGGAGGCCAGCGTGGCGGTTTTCAGAAAGTTGCGCCGGTTCCAGCGGATGCTTGTGTCGGACTTGTGTGAATGCATGGGCGAAACTTACCAGCAAGTATTGGTTGTTCAATCGCAAAACAAATCTTTTCGTCGTCAATTTACGGGACCATAACCTTTTGGTTTTTGCTGGCCAAATGGCGTCGTTGATTCGAGACTGGCACCAATCCTGGTTGCGACGGTATCCCCGAAATCGGTTACTGGCGGAATTGAGAGGATTTGAAACAATGCCCCGGCACCAAACTAAAAAGACTGTCTGATTATGAAATTTAAATACATTCCGCTGCTGGCCGTCCTTTGCAGCCTTACGCTGGTCCACACCACTTTTGCCGCGCCGATCCCCGACGATTGCCGGACCGGTGGGATTGCGCTTGGCTGCCAGGCGTGGACTTTCAAGGAATACTCTGTCATGGAGGCGATCGACAAGACGGCTGCGGCCGGCGGCAAGGTCATTGAATTTTATCCGGGCCAGAAGTTCAGCCCGGAAAAGCCCGAGGTGAAATTCGACCACAACGCCACCGATGAGATGATCGCCGCCGTCAAGGCCCGGCTGGCCAAGGACGGCATCCGGGCGGTCAATTATGGCGTCGTGGGCATTCCGAAAGACGAAGCGGAGGCGCGGAAGATTTTTGTGTTCGCCCAGAAGTTCGAGCTTTACGGCATCACCACCGAATCAGTGGACGCGATTGATACGATCGAGAAACTGGTGAAGGAATACGACATCCGCGTCGGCTTTCACGATCACCCACGCCAGCCCAACAACCCCGCCTATAAAATGTGGGATCCCAACTACATTTTGAGCGTGGTCAAGGATCGCGACGCCCGCATCGGCTCCTGTTCCGACGTCGGCCACTGGGTGCGCTCCGGCTTGAATCCGGTGGACTGCCTGAAAATCCTTCAGGGCCGCGTGATCAGCGCCCACCTCAAGGATCTCAACGAGAAATCCATGGAGGCGCACGACGTGCCGTTCGGCACGGGCGTGTCGAACATGGCGGGAATCATTGATGAATTGAAGCGCCAGAACTTTGCCGGGAACGCCTCGATCGAATACGAATACAACTGGAAGGACAACGTCGTTGACGCGGCCCAGTGCGTGGGCTTTGTCCGCGGTTACGGGAGCCGCTGATCGGAATGTTTGAATGGATTCGCCCGATGACGGTCTGAATCATCGTCCCGGGCGAAATAATCTCTTGAAACCTTTGCGCGTCTGACGGCATCTGTCAAAGTTGCCAAGCTTTTAACATGAACGACTCGACTGATAAAAAAACGAACGGATCCGGTGAAGAACACGGTTGCAACCGCTGCGATTACACTCTGGCGTTTCTGCTGCTGCGATTGTGGCTGGCGATGCGCGCCATCCTGGCGGGCCTGGAAAAATTCGGCGCCTACAAAACCGTCCAGCAGCCCTTGCTGGATCCCACCACCGGCCAACCGGATCCCAGCGGCGCGGTGGTCGAGTTCAAGGTGAAGTTTTATGCGCTGGCCAATTACTCGGGCATTCCCGCGTCGTTGAAATCCAAGTTTGATCACGAAGTGCTGCTGCCCCATTTCGCCACGGCGGCCTTCAATGCGCTGCTTGGTCCGGCGCTCATTCTCACCGGGATACTGCTGCTCATCGGCCTCGGCACGCGGTTCTCGTTGTTTGTGCAGGGATTGATTTACATCGCGTTGACGGTCGGTTTGATTTTGATCAACCAGCCGGACGGCATCACCTTTCTGGGAATTCACGTCGCCCTGGTCGCATTTGCCCTGATGCTCGTCAAATACAACAAGCTCGCGCTTCTCAAAAAATGGTAAAGGAACCCATCACGCGCCGCGATTTCATCGGGGCCACGGCTGTGGCGGGTGCCGGCCTGTTGTTGACCTCGTGCAGTCCGGATTCCGGCTCAAAACCGGCCGGCCAAAAAACCTCGGCGCTCAGCCAGCTCAACATCGCGCTCATTGGTTGCGGCGCGCAAGGCCAGGTGCTGCTGGATTCGCTGCTGGTGATCGAGGGGATCAAACTCCTGGCCATCGCGGACATTTGGGATTACAACCGCGACAGCAACGTCCGCCGCCTCAAGAGCCAGGGCGTGGAGGTGAAGGGTTACGAAAACTACGAGGACCTGCTCGCGCACGAAAAAGATTTGCAGGCGGTCATCGTGGCCACGCCGGATTTCTGGCACGCGCCCATCACCAACGCCTGCCTGAAGGCGGGGCTGCATGTGTATTGCGAGAAGATGATGAGCAACACCATCGAAGGCGCCCGTTCCATGGTGCGGACGATGCGCGAGACGGGAAAGTTGTTGCAGATCGGCCATCAGCGTCGCAGCAACCCGCGCTATATGTTCGCGCTCAGCCGGCTCGTGCAGGACGCAAAAATTTGCGGCCGGCTCACCGCCGCCAACGGGCAGTGGAACCGCGCCGTCGCCGAAGATCTGGGCTGGCCGAAGAAATTTACGATCTCGCCAGAAATGCTGGCCAAATATGGCTACAAGGACATGCACCAGTTCCGGAATTGGCGCTGGTTCAAAGGCCTCGGCGGCGGGCCGTTGTCCGATCTCGGCGCGCACCAGATTGATATTTTCAACTGGTGGTTTGGGGTCACACCCTCGTCGGTGATGGCCAGCGGCGGCGTGGACTATTATAAGAACCACGAGTGGTATGACAACGCGATGGTGGTCTATGAATATCCGTTGCCGACCGGCATGGCACGCGCGTTCTACGAAGTGCTGACCACGACCAGCGCGGGCGGCGGTTACTTTGAGATGTTCATGGGCGACGAAGGCACGATCAAGATGTCCGAGAATCCCAGCATCACGAAGCTTTACCGCGAAGACCGCGCAACCGTGTGGGATGATCTGGTGGCGAAAAATTATCTGCGCGCCAGTGCCACGGCCACCCCGACGGGTGATGCCGACAAAGTGGACGTCCGTGAAACGGCGCCGTTGCTGCAATATGACATCCCGGTGACCTTCAACAAAAAAATCCACCAGCCGCATCTGGAGAATTTTTTCAACGCCATCCGGGGCACCGCCAAATTGAACTGTCCGGCGGACGAGGCCTTCTCCAGCGAATACGTCATCCACAAGGCCAACGAAGCCATCGCCGCCCGGAAAACCATTGAAATCACCGCCGAAGAAACGAAAGCTTAAAACTATCCTCGTATGAAAAATTCATTTTTTAAATTGTCCGTTGCCGCTGCACTGTTCGCCGTCACCACCCTGTTCGCCGAAGACCAGGTGCCGCTCAAAACCGATTTGCCCAAGCCGCTGTTTGTCGGCACGCCAGTGCCGATCAAAGTTCCAAACCTGGAACCGGCGACCAAAGGCAAGCGGCCGGATTTCATGGTTCCCGCCGGCACGGTCAATCTCGCCAAGGGCAAAAAAGTCACCGCCAGCGACAGTGATCCGGTGGTTGGCACATTGGATTTGATCACCGACGGCGACAAGGAAGGCGATGAAGGCTCCTGGGTCGAACTTGGGCCGGGCAAACAATGGGTGCAGATCGATCTCGAAAAAGAAGCGGCCATTTCCGCCATCATGCTCTGGCATTTCCATTCGCAGGCCCGGGTGTATTTCGACGTGGTGGTGCAGGTGTCCGACGACCCGAAGTTTGAGAAGGACGTGACGACCGTTTTCAATGCCGACGCCGCCAACGAACTGGGTCTGGGCACGGGCACGGACCGTCCTTACATCGAAACCTACGATGGCAAGTTGATCGATGCGAAGGGCGCGAAAGGCCGTTACGTCCGGCTCTACAGCAAAGGCAACACGACCAACAAGCTGAATCACTACATCGAAGTGGAAGTGTTTGGCAAACCGGCCGCGTAAATTTTCCTCCCTCGCCCCGCCCCCAAGCGGGGAAAGGGTCGGGGTGAGGGGAATTGATCTGGAAAACCATTGTCTCCTCCCGCCAAAAAAACAACGACAACGCCATCGCCAAAGATCGGTTGGGCGGTTTTTATCGTCCTGGCGCTGCTGGCCCTCGCCGTCCGCCTGCCGCAGCTCGGCGTGCGGCCGATGCACACGGATGAATCCATCAACGCCTACATCATCGGCCAGGTGCTCGCCGGGGAAAAATTCCGCTACGACTCGCAGGACCGGCACGGCCCGGCGCTTGCCGCCGAAACCCTGCCGATCGTAAAACTGCTCGGGGCAAAGAAATTTGCCGACCTCACCGAAACGCAGCTGCGGCTGGTGCCCGCCCTCACTGGTGCCGCCACCCTCTTGCTGTTTGGCGCGGGCGTGGAGATGTTCGGATTCACCGCGTGTCTCATTGCCGCGCTGTTGTTCGCTGTTGCGCCGCTGCCGGTGTATTACAGCCGTTATTTCATCCACGAAACCTTGTTCGTCGCGGCCACGTTCGGACTGATTCTTTCCGGCGGTCGTGCGATGCAAAAAAAATCCCCGTCGTCCGCCGCGCTCGCCGGATTTTGCGCCGCGCTGATGATGGCGTCCAAAGAAACGGCGGTCATCCATTTCTTCGCCATCGCCGTTGCGTTGATTGTTTTTCGTTTAGGAATGCCGGTCCCGCGGTCGGTGGAAGTGGACAATGTTCAAAAGCCTGCCGGTCGGAAGAACGGCGTTCCGATTGCGAAAATGATTTTGATCGCGGCCGGAGTTTTCATTTTCACCTCGATCCTGCTGTTCACCTGGTTCGGCCGGAACTGGGCGGTGTTTGCGGATTTGCTGCACGCCGTTCCAAGCTTCGCCGGCCGCGCCGAAGGCCAGGGGCATGAAAAGCCGTTCTGGTATTACGTAGTCCTGCTCAGTGGCGGCTGGTCTGGTGCCATGATCCTGGGGTTGGCGGCACTCGGCATTTTTCGGGCACTCAAGTCGGGACGCCGACGCTGGCTGGTCGTTTATGCGCTGCTTGCCGGTTTGATTTACAGCGCGATTCCCTACAAAACTCCATGGCTCGCCTTGAACCTCTGGCTGCCGCTGACCATTTTTGCGGGCATGGCCGTCGAATGGATTTGGTTTGCCACGCCCAAACTTTCCGTCCGGCTTGCCATTTTGGCTTTGATTGGCTTCCTTGGTGTCGCGGTCGCGCATGACACCTGGCAATGGGTATTCTCGAAGCCGGCCGACGAAAAAAATCCCTACGCTTATGCCCACACGGGGGAAGATCTGTTGCGGTTGCCGGACCGGCTGCAAGCATTGGCGCAGAAGGATGGAATTTCCAATCCACGTATTGCCGTGATCGCTGCCGATGCGTGGCCGCTGCCGTGGTATCTGAGAAAATTCTCACAGACCGGCTTCTGGCAGCCGGGGCAGGAGACCGGCCCCGCGGATTTCTTCATCACCTCAACCGGCGCCGCAGAAAAAATGGGCGTTCAATTGACAGATTACCGCCCGGAATTTTTTGGCGTCCGCCCGGAGGTTTTATTGATATTGTGGACCCCTGCAAAGTGGGAGGCTAGTCATGCACCCTGACCGCTCAATCAGCCGGGAACTCAACGCAGAGACGCAGAGAGCGCAGAGACCCGCAGAGCCAGGAAGATGGAAATCAATCAAATCAATCTTTGCGCCTCTTTGCGTCCTCTGCGTCTCCGCGTTTATTCCGGCTACCTTTGCGCCATGAGCGACATACACATTTTCAATCATCGCGCGATGGCGACGCAGTTCCAGGTGCGCATTGCGAACGAGGAAAAAAACTATGCGGCGCAGGCGGCACAGGCGGCTTTTGCCCTGACGGACCATTTGGAATCGCTCTTGAGCCGTTTTCGCGCGAATAGCGACATTGCCCGCATCGCCCAGCTCGCGCCGGGTGAACAACTGCGTTTGAGCGAACCGGTTTTCGCCTGTCTGAATATCGCCAAAAAAATGGAGGCGGCGACACGCGGGGCATTTTCTGTCTCCGCCGCCGCGTTAAAATTCCAGCCCGCTCCGCCGCAGTGGACTTTGCTGAGGGAGCAATTTTCCATCCGTTGTGATGGCGGCAAGCTGGAATTTGATTTGGGCGCGATCGGCAAGGGCTTTGCGCTGGACCGCATGGCGGATTTGTTGCGCGAATGGGAGTGCCCGGCATTTCTGCTGGTGGCCGGCGGCAGCAGCATTCTGGCGGGCGATCCACCGGCGGAGACGATTGGCTGGTCGTGCGGTCTGGGGGATGATCATTCGTTGCAGCGTTACTGGCTGGCCAGGGGTTCCTTGAGCGGCTCCGGCCTGGCGGTGCAGGGACAGCATATCTTTGATCCAAGAACCGGCGCGGCGGCACGGCGGATCCACCGTGCGTGGGCGCTGGCCGACAGTGCCGCCGAATCCGACGCGCTCTCAACCGCCTGCATGGTCTGGGATGAAACGGAAACCGCCGGACTCATGGGAGAGAGCCCGGACTATCTCGTGTTTCTGGAAGAAACCGGAGCGTGGCATTGTTTCGGCCGGCGCGTCGTTCCGCCACGAGCTTGAATGAAATCAAACATCTTGACGCCGGTATAAAAATTATTTGAAGTAAACAACAGTAGCATTCAACAACCCAACCATGTTATCAAACTCCTCGCAGCCATGAAAAAAAATACATCCTCACAAATCAACCGTCGTCATTTTCTCGCCAAATCCGCAGCGGCCATGGTTTTGCCGCTGATTCTGCCCGGTTGCGCCACCGGCCCGGGAAAACGTCCGCGTCCGTCCAACCGCATCAACCTCGGTGTCGTTGGCTGGGGCATGCAGGGGCCGGGCAACACCCAGTCATTTTTGGCCGAGCCGGATTGCCAGGTGATCGCCGCCTGCGATCTCGCCCAGGACCATTTGACGGAAGCGGTGGACACGATCAACGGTCATTATCAAAACAAGGACTGCAAGGCGTATCACGACTACCGCGAAATGATGGCGCGCGATGATCTGGACGCGGTGATGCTCGCCGTGCCCGACCACTGGCATGAGCTGGTGGCGACCGAGGCGGCGGGGCGCGGACTGGATATTTACGGCGAAAAACCGCTCGCCAAAACCATTGCCGAGCAGCAGGCCATTGTCCGGGCGGTTGAAAAAAACAAGATCATCTGGCAGACCGGTTCCTGGCAGCGGTCCCAGGCCAATTTTCACAAGGCCGCCGAAGTGGTCCGCAACGGGCTGATCGGCGAAGTCACGCAGGTCGAAGTGGGTTTGCCTGCGGGCCATAACGATTTTGCCGGCACCGCGCCGGAATTGCTGCAGAAATTGGCCGCATTGAACATTCACAACCTGGCCGAGGTTCGCCCTGGCACCGAGGCCTGGAAAATCGCCGTCAGCGAGCCGCCGGCAAGTCTCGATTACAACATGTGGATCGGACCGTCCAAAATGGAGCCTTACATCAAGCAGCGCATCAACAAGGACTGGCGCTGGAATTACAACACCGGCGGCGGCCAGTTGCTCGACTGGGTCGGGCACCACGTGGATATTGCGCATTGGGGGATGGATTGCGACAACTCCGGTCCTTCAGAAATCGAGGGCCACGGCGAATTTCCCGCACGGGACGCGCTCTGGAACACCTGCACCAAATACCGCATTGAACTCAAATACCCACGCAACATTACCATGACCATCGCCGGTGGCTACGATGATATCAGAGGTGGCACCAAATGGATCGGCACGGAAGGCTGGGTCTGGGTTGATCGTGATGGCCGTTTCGAGGCTTCCAATCCCGAATGGAAAAAGGGCAAGTCGTTGCCCGAAGAATTGCGCAAGGTGAAGCTCTACGAATCACGCGGGCATCAACGCAATTTTTTGGATTGCGTGAAATCCCGCCAGCCCACCATCACGCCGGTGGAGACGGCGCATCACTCGGCAATCCCCGGCCATCTGGGTCTGATCTCCATGCTGGTCGGCCGGAAAATCCACTGGAACGCGGCGAGTGAAAAAATCATCGGTGATCCCGAAGCGAGCAAGCTGCTGACACGTGAGTATCGTCCGCCGTGGAAGATGAGCTGATGATTCGGGCAGGCCGCGATTGCGGATGCCAGAATTGAAAAGTGCGAGCCGGCTTCAGGTTGAAGCCGGCTTTTTTTCCGGCGTTTTGGCGACGATGACGGCGGCCGGGCGCAGGAGGCGTTCGCGCAGCTTGTAACCCTTGCGGATTTGCTGAACGACGTTGCCTTCCGGCACGCTGTCGGTTTCCTGTTGCGACACCGCTTCGTGAAAGGTCGGGTCAAACGGCTTGCCGCTGGCGTCGACTTCTTCCAGGCCGGCTTCGGCCAGGGCGCTCTTGAACTGCTGTTGGATCATGGCGATGCCGGTCTGCAGCGAGGCGAGCTTGTCGCCTTGCGCGGACTGGGCGGCGGTCTGGGCCATTTCAAAATTATCCAGGATGGGAATCAGCTTCTGGAGCAGGGAGGCATTGGCGAACTGGGCGGCTTCGGTGCGCTCACGGGCGGCGCGCTTCTTGAAATTTTCAAAGTCCGCGGTCGTGCGTAGCAGACGTTCCCAATGCTCATCAGACTTGGCCGCCCGGGTCTGGAGTTCTGTCAGCTGTTCCGGCGTCAACTCCGGCATCACGACTTCCTCGTCGACGTCAGGTATGTTTTCTTTCTTCATGCAAATCGTTTACGGATGAAAAATCAATTTCCGGCCGACAGATTAAACCATCTGCCGGAATCTGCAACTGGGATGAAGGGGCAAATCAGTTCGCTTGGACGAGTTTTTGAAAGGCCGGCAGGCTGCGGATGGCGTTGAAGCGCGGATCTTTCCGGGCTTCGACGATCAGGTCGCGCGCCGTGGAATTGGTCAGGAGCCGTTTGGAACTCATCTGGATGGCGGTGCCCAGATTTTTCAAGGCCTGGTCGTTTTTTCCGGTGATGGCCTGGAGCGCTGCCAGATCGTAGAGCGGTTCAGGCTGGTCGGGCAGCAGGGCGACGAGTTTTTGCAGGATGAGTTCGAGCTTGGCGTAGTCGCCGATCAAAGCCGAAATCTGGGCCATCGCGCTGACATTGTCCGGCCGGATGTTCGGATTGTTCAGTTCCTGCCCGAACAAGGCGGCGGCCTGACGGAACAGTTCGTTAGCGCGGTTGGTTTCCTGCATCTGCGTGTAGATGCCGCCCAGCGCCAGCACATTCTGGAAATTGGTCGGATGAGCGACCACCTCGCTTTGCAGTTTCTGCAACTGTTCCTGAATCTGGCCGCGGGCGGCGGATTGCGACTTGAATTCCTTCAACTGCGTGATGAGGTTTTTGATCTGGTCGTTGTAAGGGTCGAGTTTGATGCACGTCTCGGCCACGATCAACGCATCATCCAGCCGGTTGAACTGGAGGAGGAAGTTGACGTAACGATAAACCGCCTCGGGGCTGTAAGGACAAAACGCGAACGCCTGTTTGAAGGCAAAGTCCGCCTCCTTGATCAGGGCCTGCGTTTCCGCGTCGTTTTTGGGGCGGTATTCCGGCGGGCAATCCCGGCCCAGCCGCCAGGCATAAACGCCCGCGATCGAGCTGCGCAGTTTGGAAAAGGCCTTCTGTCCGCCGTCATCGCGGATGAATTTACGGTCGCCCTTGAAGCCGGCATAGTTGTTCCCGACATACAGGCGCTGCGAGAAGTCGGAGATTTCCTGCGGCTTGGTGTCGTATGTGATCCAATTGCCGATGAGTCGTTCGGAAAACCTGCTCCAGAATTCGTGATCGCGCTGGAACACCTCGGGCGGCAGCGAGGGCAGCGGGTTCCGGTTGATTTTCATGATGACGCCAAACGGCGTTTCATACGGATACATCCAGTCGAGCGGGAAACTTTCCTCGACATAGAATTCGTTCGTCGGATTGCGGTCGAAGATGACCTTGCACAGCAGGCCGTTGATCATCATGACGGCGACCTGGCCGGAAACCTGCACGCGGCCGTTGTCCACGTTGACGTTTTCGCCGGGCCTCAGCTGGCCCAGCGCCTGGCGGCGCGCGACATCTTCGGTGTATTGCTGGAAGCAATCCTGAGAATCCTGCGGCGAGGGGATATAGATTTCGTTGGGGGGATAAACGCCTTCGGCGCGACGGCGCGCCTCGACTTTGGCACCCAATTTGGTGAACGGCACGTCCAGGACATGGTAAGCAATGTCGGACAGGCTGCGGACCAGCGGATTTTTTTCGCCCAGCAATTTTACAAATTCCCGGAAGAACGGCGGGTCCTGCTGCTGGCTGCGGAAATATTGGGAACGGAGATAATCCAGATAGGTCCCATCCGCGAGCGCGTTTTGGGTGATCAAATAGCAATCACGGCGGTCAAAATTTTGGTCCTGCTTGGGCTGGCAGTCGTGGGGGATGAAGCTTTCGCAAAAGATCATGTAGGTCGGGCAGAAACGGCCGGGGTCCGTGCCGCCAAAGACGATGGAGTCGCGCGCCATTTCGGGATAAATGAGGTCGCCGTTGGGACCTTTCATCGCCTCGGCGCGGAGCTTGGCGTCATAACTGAATTTGCCATCGGGTCCGACGAATGGGGGCGTGAACATGTCATGGCCGAACCAGTAGCCGAACCAGTGATTGCGCTGCTCGCTTTTATACCAGTGCGACAGGCCGGACCAGACCGGCATGGCCGTGAACAGCAAAAGCAGAATCACCACCGGCCCGCGCTGGCGATAAACGGTTAAGGCAATAATGAAAATGGCGGCGCTGGCGACCAGAATCAGGTTGGCAAAAATCGGCAGGCCGTATTGATCTTTGGTGAACGCCTTCGCCACCCAGTGCGGCAGATCGCCCAGGCTGATTTCTCCAGCGGGGCCAAAATAAAGTTTGCCAGCCGCATCCACGAGACAATAGAAAGCGAGCACCAGAGCGATGCCGCCACCCAGCAATCCCCACCGGCGGAATTTCTGGTAATGCGTAGCCATGTAAGCCGACAGCAACGCCAATCCGTAGCCGATCATGATGGCGACAATGGCGTGGGAAGCGCAGAAGAACACCTTGCTTTCCTCCGCCGCCTGACGGTCGGGAGTGGTGTTCATGATGACGGTCAGCAAAATGCCGACGCAGAGATAGATCGCCGCCAGCCCGATGATCCAGGAACGTTCCCGGTTCTTCATTTTGAAGATGAAAAAGAACGGCAGCAACGCGATGAAGAGACAGACCCAGCTGAACGAGGTGGTCAGTCCGTCCAACAGCAGCCCCAGTTGCATGATGAAACGCATCGGGTCGGCAAACACGTCCGTGGGACTGGCTTTTTCATACTGGCCGCGGGAGATCGCATGGAAAAATCCTTCCACCGTGCGCGGATAACCCCATTGCATCGGCGGGCAGGTCATGCCGGAGATCGGCTCGTAAAAATAAAATGACGCCCCGAGGATCCAGAGCAGTCCCATGAAAATCACCGACTTCCATTCCGTGGCAATGTTCTTGGTTTTGAAGCTTAGCCAAATGCAAGCCGCCAGCGAACCCAGTCCCACCGCATGAAAAATGGTGATGAACATCGGGCTTAACGCGTTCAGGGGCGCAAAGCTTTTCGTGATGAGCGCAATTACGCCTAGAAGATAGATGATGCTATTGCCCAAAAAGAGATCACGGCCGAGGCGGGGCAGGGCGACGGCGATGCAAACTTCAATGCCCATCGCGGCCACAAGCATCGTCTGGTGAATCGTCGCGCACAGCCCGAAGAAAAACATCGCGATATAGAGATAACGCCGCTGGTGCGGTGCATAGATCCAGCGGAGGAGACAGAGCGCCACGACCATCAGCCACGGCACGTCGAAGATCGAGATGCGGTTGATGACCACCGATTCCTTCCACATGAAGCCGTCAAATCCCAGCATCAGCCCCGCAACGATGCCGGTGACGACGCAGATGAGGTTTTCCCATTTGCGGTTCATGGTCTTCAATTCCTCGATGCCCTCGATGAGCATACTGCTGCCACGCGAAACCATGAAACCGACCAGGCCGCACGCCATCGCGCAGGCAAAGGATTCACCCACCTCGACGCGCCACGCCACGTTGCCGAATGGCAATATCCATGTCCAGAACCACGAATAAATCGCCCAGAACGGGTAGCCGGGCGGATGCGGAATGCCCGCATAAAACGACGCCGTGCAGAGTTCGCCGGAATCCTCCAGCGTCACTTCCGGCGCGAGGGTCAGCAGATAGGCGGTCCAAACGGTGCCGAAGGAGATGATCAGCACCAGCCAGTCAATTCTGCGGAACAGTGGCGGAACTTTTACGGGAACGGGTTTGACGGTCGGGGTCTTGGCTGCCTGCGGTGTGGCGGACGGCGCTTTAGATTTATCTTTGCTCATTGGTAAAACGGTTCAATTCACTTTGCCGGTGAAAATGGAGCCATACTAGACGTGAAACCACCGTGGTTTGTCCAATCAAAAGTGACGGAAAAAAGGCGGTTTTCTGTGCCTTTAAAGTTATCCGATGCATAAGCCGCGTAATTTTGGTTGCTGAAAATCATGGCGGTCAGCGGTTGACGATCAAAGAGTTTGCGTGTGGTTTCATGGTTAAAAGACGAAAAGGTCAGCAAGACGCACGCCGTGGCCGGTGCCAGCGAGCCAAGCAGCCATGCCACTTTCGGCAGGAGGCTGACTGGCGCGGCAAAAAGCCGGCGCTTAAGTTTCGCCGACGGGCGACGCGGTTGACAGGAACGCAAACGGCTCTCCAGTGAATCCATTTCTTTCATAATCGATTTCCTCCAGGTGGGACTTGATTTTTTGCAGACCGTAACGGTAGCGACCCGCCGCCGTGTTGGGCGAAATGTCCAGCAATCCCCCGATTTCCTCGAACGTATACTGGTTCCAGATCTTCAATACGATCACTTCGCGTTGTTCCATCGGCAATTCCGCGAGACGGCGGGTCGCAGCGCGCTCGGCCGGGTTTTCGATGGACGAGACATCGAACCAGCGTTGCGCTTCCAGCTCACGCGTCACCCGGCGCCAAAGCGAACGGCGGTGATTCAGCGCGCGATTCCGGAAACTGCGCACGCAATAATGCTCCAGCTCACGGGGCAGCTGTGGTTTTTGCATGAGCGCCAGAAAGGTTTCCTGCAGCACATCCTCCGCTTCGCCATGGCTCAACCCCAGCGCGCGGCCATAGAGGATCAGCCCCGCCGACTTCGCGTCGTAGAGCTTTTCAAACCATCCGGAATGTTCTTCGCTGTTCAAGGTTTTACTAAATAGACACCGCCGTCGTCGGATTTGTATAAATTATCGAAGATGGTCAATCGGCCGGGTTGCATCAATAGACGGTTACCGGCCGGATTTATTCAATCCGGTGAGATTGTTGAGACCTCCTGTCCACGGCCAAGCCGGCCAGTTTTTTTCAAAATTTGAGGGCATCTAACGTTTATTTGTCTGTCCACTTGAAGTGTGCGAGGCGGCCGCATCTCGCTGCTTTGGATCCATCCGCCGACCATCGTGCCGTCGACAAGGGCCGGCGGTTCGCTTTTTTATTTCCAATTAGCCGCGCGTTTCGGCAGGATTCAGCGTCTTTCATCTATCAATTATGTATTTAGGGAAAAAAATTGTCGTCGTCATGCCCGCTTACAACGCGGCGCGGACGGTCACCAAAACCGTGGAAGAGGTTCATCAGCAGAGCATCGTTGATGAAATCATTCTGGTCGATGATCGCAGCCGCGACAACACCGTGGAGGTGGCATCCTCGCTGCCGGGTGTTCGGGTGCATGTGCATGAGCACAACAAGGGCTATGGCGGCAATCAGAAGACCTGCTACCGGCTTGCGCTCGAGGCGGGCGCGGACATCGTCATCATGGTGCATCCGGATTATCAATACACGCCCAAGTTGATTCCGGCGATGGCCTCGATGATCGCGAACGACCTGCATCCGTGCGTGCTGGCCAGCCGCATTCTGGGGGGCTACTCGCTGCAGGGTGGGATGCCGGGCTGGAAATATGTGGCGAACCGTTTTCTCACCCTCGCGGAAAATATTTTGCTCGGCGCAAAACTATCCGAATACCATACGGGCTACCGGGCCTTCTCCAGGGAAATTTTGCAAAAGCTCGATCTGTCGAAAAATTCCGACGATTTTGTGTTCGACAATCAGATGCTGGCGCAGATTTTCTGGCATGGCTTTACGATTGGCGAGGTGAGTTGTCCGACGAAATACTTCAAGGAGGCTTCCTCCATCAATTTCCGGCGCAGCGTGAAATATGGCTTCGGCTGCCTCAACGTCGGATTAAAATTCCGGCTGGCCAAGCTGGGTATTCTCAGGTCGGAGCTGTTCGCCTGATCGCGCCGGGTCGGAATAATTTTAAGAAGCGGGCCTGGCTCACCAGAGCCGCCACCACGATTTGATCTTCCGCGCGCACCCCGGCTTCGGGCAGACGCCGAGCCAGTCAGCCGCGCGTAGAAACTGCTGCCGGTAACCGCACGAGGCCCCTCGCTCATCCTCGGCCTTATAAGCAGACGCATCCGTTATGAATTCAATTTTCGACGTGATCTTGGCGAAGTCTTGTGGCGTGAACAATGCGCGCACGGAGTCGAATTGCGCGGCCGACATCCGGAAACGGGTCGGCCAGCGGCCGTGGACCCAGCGAAAATCATTGATGACGTGACACAACCGGGACCAATCGCTGCCGGGGTCGCGTTCAAAAGGCTTGAATAGCTCCGCGCCGTTCTGCCCGGAGGTGCTTAACCCGGCATTTTCGGCCTGTGTAAACGAAGTCATGACGTAAATAAATTTCGGCTTCGGCTATTAGGGCAATTTGTTTGCCGCTTTTGGCAGGCATGACAATACCCGATCAGCCTGGTTGTGACTATGGGGTGAAACCCTACCATGTCCGGAAGCGGCCCCTTTCGCCTGGTCACCGTGAGGACGCTCTCGCAGGTTGAAATGAATCTGGTGCAACGAAAAAAATCGCAGGCGGATTGCGGGTTGGTGACATCAAAAAAGCGCGGGCGGACTGCACCGCACGCGCTGTCGGGAGATCGGTTGAATTTACTTCGCGGTCTTCAACGCCGCCGCCAGCCGGGATTTCTTGCGGTTGACGGTGGGGCGGGGCAGCACGCCGGACTTGACCGCCTTGTCGAGGATGGAGTGGACGCCGGGCAAGGCCTTGGCGGCCTCGTCTTTTTTACCAGCGGTGATGAGGGCGCGGTAATCTTTGACCACGCCGCGCAGGTTGGAAAGGATGCTGCGGTTGTGCTGTTGTTTGCGTTCGTTGCCGCGCATGCGGCGTTCGGCTGACTTGGTGTTCGGCATAAATTAAATTGTTTCTTGCGTAAAAGGGCGGCGAATCTAGCCAAATGGCCGCAAATGTCAATGGCGAAAGCGGTCTCCCCCGGGTTCAGGGCGCATATCAAAATTTGAAGGGGTAAATCTGGCGAGGAAATGATATAAGCGGAGACATGAGCAACTGCTGCATGAAATCGGTCCCTCAAACCGACGGCAGTTTCGAGACGTTCGCCCGTCCGGTG
>Ga0247688_1000045_pt1 | contig 67688 bp, 59 predicted proteins | sample CNK29_metaG_FD_182718 | JGI IMG/M metagenome (GOLD analysis project Ga0247688, IMG submission 182718) | Soil microbial communities from Purdue University Martell Research Forest, Indiana, United States - CNK29 | ecosystem: Environmental > Terrestrial > Soil > Temperate forest > Bulk soil... | reverse complement strand
GCATCGCGTTGGGAGCGAGTCAATCAGTCGGAACGTCAGTCGCGGATCTCGAGGATGACTTGTCGTACATCTGCGAAGAGATGAGCAAGACACGCCCAACCGCGGTCAACTTGTTCTGGGCCATCGAACGCATGCGCGCGACGTTTGACCGCAACAAGTCGAACCCCGACGTCGAAGAAGTCAAAAAAATACTGATTGCCGAAGCGCTCGCGATCTTCGAAGAAGACATCGCCGCCAATCGCGCGATCGGCAAGCACGGCGGGCCGCTCATTCCCGACGGTGCGACCGTGCTCACGCACTGCAACGCCGGCGCGCTAGCGACGGGCGGAGATTATGGAACCGCGTTGGGCGTGATTCGCGGCGCGCGCGACGCGGGCAAGCGTGTGGCCGTCATTGCGGATGAAACGCGACCGTTTCTTCAGGGCTTGCGACTCACGGCCTGGGAACTCGCGAAGGACGACATCCCGGTTACGGTGATCACCGACAACATGGCCGGCCACGTGATGAAGAGCGGGAAGGTCGATGCCGTCGTCGTGGGCGCGGATCGAATCGCCGGTAACGGCGACACGGCTAACAAGATCGGAACCTACATGGTTGCGGTGCTCGCGCGTGAGCACAAAATTCCGTTCTACGTGGCGGCGCCGTTAACGACGCTCGATTTGTCGTTGAAGTCAGGGGAAGAGATTCCGATTGAAGAGCGCGACGCGAAGGAAGTTACGCACATTCGTGATTACCAGCTCGCGCCGGATGGAATTGAGGTTCGCAATCCGGCCTTTGACGTGACGCCGAATCATTTGATCACGGCCATCATCACTGATAAAGGCGTGGCGCGAGCGCCGTATACGGAGAGTTTGAAGCAGCTATTTGAGTAATCAGCGCGTAGCGGCGAAGCGGCTGGTCTTCCACCAGTCGATCGTGCGTCGCAAGCCTTCACGCAGATCGACTTTGGATTCGTAATTCAGAATCTTGCGCGCGCGCGTGATATCGGCGAGGCTGTGACGCACGTCGCCGACGCGCGCGTCAGCATACTCGGCGTTCACGTCCTGCTTGCCGGTCAACTCCTTCAACTCTGAGAGCAGTTGATTCAACGTCACGCGTTCGCCGTTGGCGACGTTAATGACTTTTCCGGACGCGTCTTTCGCACTCGCAGCGCTGAGATTCGCAGCCACAACGTTGTCGATGTAGGTGAAATCCCGCGACTGTTCCCCGTCACCAAAAATCACCGGCTGTTCACCACTAAACAACGCGCTGATAAATCGCGAAACGACGCCCGAGTACTGCGAACCAGGATCCTGTCGTGGCCCAAACACGTTGAAGTAGCGCAACGACACGGTTTCTAAATCGTAAACTCTCGTGAACACCTGGCAGTAATACTCGCCCACCAGCTTCGCGACCGCGTAAGGCGACAGCGGATCGGGTGGCATGTGTTCGGTCTTCGGCAACTTCGGCTGATCGCCGTAAGCGGAACTCGACGCCGCGTAGACCACGCGTTTGACTCCGCGATCGCGTGCCGCGAGCAGCAGCGAAAACGTCCCGTCTACTGAAGCAATGTGCGTCTGCCGCGGTTCGTCAACCGAACGCGGCACGGAAGGAATCGCGGCTTCGTGAAAGATCAATTCCGCGTCTTCGAGCGCTTTCGACAGCAGGTTTTCATCGGCGACACTGCCTTCAATGAAATCGAAATTGCCGCCGATCTCGTCGAGGTTCTCGCGATGACCCGTCGAAAGATCATCGAGTATCCTGACGCGCGCGCCGCTGGACATCAGCGCGGAAGCGATATGAGAACCGATGAAACCTGCCCCACCTGTTACGACAACTATTCCCGTTAACGCCATCTTTTATCGGCCTACACCCACATATTCAAAACCGAGTTCTCTCATGTCTTCAGGATCGTAGATATTCCGCAGGTCGGCAACACGCGGAGTGGTCATCAGGTCGCGAATGCGCGCCAGATCGAGCGCGCGAAACTGGTTCCACTCGGTCACAAACACGAGCGCATCAGCGCCGGTTACCGCTCCGTACTCATCGTCAGCATATTCGATGTCCGGCAACAATTTCATCGCTTCCTTAACCGCGACCGGATCGTAAGCGCGGACTCTTGCTCCGTCATCGAGCAAGCTGCGAATAATGCCGACGGCCGGGGCTTCGCGCATGTCGTCAGTTTCCGGCTTGAAAGCGAGACCGAGCACCGCGATCGTCTTGCCCTGAAGCTTGCCGACAAGCTTTCTGATCTTCGCCAGCATCCGTTCGCCTTGCCGCTGATTCACTTCAATCACTGCGTCGACGATCAACGAAGCACTGTCGTACTGCCGCGCGACTGACGAAAGCGCCCGCGTGTCTTTCGGAAAACAAGAACCGCCAAAGCCTGGGCCAGGATGGAGGAACTTGCTGCCGATGCGCTTGTCCATGCCGATCGCTCGGGCCACGTCGTGAACGTCGCAACCGATCCGGTCACACAGATTCGCGATCTCGTTGATGAACGAAACCTTCGTCGCGAGAAAAGCATTCGCCGCGTACTTCGTTAACTCGGCTGCTTCTAGCGAGGTGATCACAAACGGCGCTTCGATCAGGTACAGCGGACGATAGAGGTCCTTCATGATCGCGATCGCTTCTTCATCGCGGCTGCCGATGACGACGCGATCGGGCCGCATGAAATCGTTGATGGCCGCGCCCTCGCGCAGAAACTCCGGATTCGAAACGACACCAAACGTCGCCTTCGTTTTCTTCCGTTCGGCGATCAGCTCGCGCAGATGCTCGCCCGTGCCAATCGGCACCGTCGACTTGGTGACGATCACCTTGTAGCCGTTCATGTAATCGGCGATCGAACCCGCGGCGTTTTCGACGAAACTCAAATCGGGGGAACCGTCCGGCTTCGGCGGAGTGCCGACCGCGAGAAAGATAACGAGTGCCTGTTCGACTGCCTGGCGAACGTCAGTGGTGAATCGAAGGCGTCCGGCCTGGCTGTTCTTTGCCACCAGATGCTCGAGGCCCGGCTCGTAGATGGGCATTACGCCATTGAGCAGCCGCTCGATCTTTTCCTTGTCAATATCAACGCAGGTGACGTCCACACCGAATTCAGCGAAGCACGCACCCGTGACGAGCCCTACATAACCAGTACCAATAACCGCAATATGCATGAGAAATGTATCTTACGCGAAGTTAGCCACAAGAAGCACAAGAGGCTACAAAATCTTGCGGGCCACGCGCAGTAATCGCGTGACCCGCAAGGTCAATTCATCGTGACCGTAGCGCTGGTAGCCAGTGCCACAGTATTTTTACTCAAACCCAGACGAAGCTTACTTGGTCGGGCTGACTACGGTAACGCTGCCGCCGAAGTTAAGGTCGTTGTTATGGAACGCGGCGAAGAGCACACCTGCTACCGCACCACCGATGGCCAACAGCAACACGGCCAACGCGCCGCCGCTCATGCCCTCGTCATCTTTGTCGGCAGGATTCGGCACGCCCGCGCTGGCACTCTCACCAGCCGCAACCTGCTTGGTCGCACCGCCGGTCTTGAATTGGGCCAAGCCGGTCAGGGTCGAAACTGTCGTGCGGCCGCGGAGCGAACTCACCGTGAAGCTGGTTGCCTGAGAGCCATCAACCACAACCGTGCCGTCTTTCGTTGTTAAGTTAACCGTGGTCCCGGCCACAGTCGATACCTGAGCACTGCCGGTTTCGAGCATGGCAGTAATGCTGGTTTCGCCAAAGCTGAGGTGAAGGTTGCTGTTTGGCGCGAGTTCAACCCGGCCAACCTTGCTAATGTTCACTGAGGCGCTGCTCTGAGCCGCGGTGTTAATCGTCGAGTCCGTGAAAACCGTGCCGCCAGAAATCACTTTTTGGCCGTTTACGGTCACTTGTCCAGACACCGACAACTCGCCGGACGCCTTGGCGCCTGGCGCGGCCAATACCACCATTGAGTAAACACTCAAAACGGCAACCGCCACAGCAGTCGCGATGGACTTGCGGCTCCAAGATTTGCTAATCATCAACTTTCCTCCCGTATTTGTAAAACACAAAGGTCTTTATTGCGTACCGCGACAGCCTAACAGTCGTGGGAAACTTTTTGGTTTGTGGGTCAAACCCGCCAAGTTCTTAATTGACAGAAATTACGCGTTGAAAAGCCCAGTAACGCTTTGGATTTATTACACTAATAAAAGCCCTCTGTCAACAATCATTTGCCCGGAGTTTGCCACAAAACTGTGTCAACGCCGAAGAACTCTGGAAGGCCCGAAGTCTATCACAGGTTGGACCGTCAAATCCCAGCTTTTTCGTTATTTAGCGCGGGTTCTTTTCCGGTTTAGGCGCTTTGGCTGGTCCAGCCTGGCTCGATAGCGTCTTTTCCGTCGTCTCCGCCTGTTCGTAAGGATCGAGCCGAGCAAAGACATAGAAAACTTCACCTGAGCGCACCGCCCCGAGAAAACGGAAAGTATTCCGCACCACCTCGCCGGCCTTCATCCCCGCCGGCGACGGCGGATCCGATCCAAACAGCATCCGCAACTCACCCGCCGAGACCGCCTCAAGCTCGGGCAAGTAGTCGTTGTGAGACTCCCGGGCCAGCTTGACGGCCATCTGCCGCAACGCTTTTATGCGATTGGAATTGTGACGATAATAGACCGGACTGATTTCCCGGCGGCTCACTCGGTCGTCAACTACTTCCTGTTCATTGCGGAGATAGCCCAGATAGGCACGAACTACTGGGCCAAAGTCATCATCCGAACGTTGGGGGACGGGATTGGCCCGGGCCGTGTGAAGCGCAGACGCCCAGACGAAGAAAGCGACGACTAGAAGAGACCCTAATCTTACCTTGAGAGTGGCCATGATTTTACCGCCTGGCTCGCGTATGTCCTATTTGTGTTGTTGGCCGCGAATTATAACAGCGATTCAGTTAACTAAATTGCGCCTGCCTTTCGGCAATGTTACATTGATCTTCGTTTTCCGTTAAGCGCGATGTCTGCGTCAGATCCCCAAGCTTCTTCAACCCGATCGAATGTGGCCCTTGGTGTCTGCGGCGGGATCGCCGCCTACAAGGCCGTCGAAGTGCTGCGCGGCCTGCAAAAGGCCGGTTGCAATGTACGCGTCGCAATGACGAAGCGCGCCTGTGAATTTATACAGCCGCTCACCTTCCGCGCGCTTTCCGGTGCTCACGTGATCGTCGACGACTACGCGCCCGATAATCCCGATCCGATCGCGCACATCACGTTTTCCCAAACAGTGGACCTGCTGATCGTCGCCCCGGCAACCGCGAACATCATCGCGAAGTTTGCCAACGGCGTCGCCGATGATTTCTTAACGTCGACTTATCTCGCCTGCACCGCGCCGGTACTTGTCGCTCCGGCGATGAACACGACGATGTGGCACCATCCGGCCACGCAGCGTAACCTCGAACGACTGCGCGCTGATGGAGTGCACATCATCGAACCCGATGAAGGCGAGATGGCTTGCAAAACCATTGGCCCCGGACGCTTGAGCGAACCGGATCGCATCGTGGCTGCGGCGCTCGAGATCCTGCAGACGGCGCAGAAGAAAGATTTAGTGGGCGAACGATTCGTGATCACTGTCGGGGCGACGCGCGAAGAGATCGATCCGGTGCGGTTCATCTCTAATCGTTCGTCGGGAAGAATGGGGTTTGCACTCGCGGAAGCAGCTTTGCTCCGTGGCGGCGAAGTTACAGTTGTTGCCGGCATCACGACGGTCGATCCGCCGAGTGGCGTCAGGGTGGTGCGGGCTTTATCAGCAGCGGAAATGGACGAGGCAGTCGCGCGTGAGAGCCGCGCTGCATCCGTTTTCATCGGGGCGGCCGCAATCGCTGACTATCGTCCGTCACAACGTGCATCCCAAAAGATAAAGAAGTCGAACGAATCAATCACGCTCACGCTCGAACGAACTCCCGACGTGTTGTCGAACGTCGCCGCCGCACGCACGAACGGAATGCTCGTCGTCGGTTTTGCCGCGGAGACTGAGAACCTGATCGACAACGCGCGCGCGAAGTTGCACAGTAAAAAACTGGACGCAATTGTTGCCAACGACGTCACGCGTCACGATTCCGGTTTCGATTCGAGGACGAATGCGATTACGATACTCACCGCCCAGAATAACGATCCGGTTGAACTGCCGACGCTTTCGAAAAGCGAAGCGGCGAACCGGATTCTCGATTTGATAGTCAGTCTTCGATCATCATGGAAGCGTCTCCCGAACTCGAGCAACTCATAAACGAAACGAAGAAGCAGCTCGAACACCTGCGTGCGCTGGGTGTTGAGGGGATTCGTGTCGTAGCGGAAGCGGAAACACGGATCAAGGAAACACGGATTACTAAAACAACGGAAACGTTCGAACAGATTCACGCGGAGATCGGCGACTGCACTCGCTGCCCGTTGCACCAGGATCGCAAGCACGTGGTCCATACCGAAGGCAATCGCAAAGCGCGCCTGATGTTTGTCGGCGAAGCGCCGGGCGCGGATGAAGATATTCAGGCACGACCGTTCGTCGGCCGCGCGGGGCAGTTGCTCACGAAGATCATCGAAGCCATCGGCTTGAAGCGTGAAGAGGTGCTGATTGGAAACGTGAATCGTTGCCGGCCGCCCGGCAATCGCGCGCCCCTGCCCGACGAGGCCGCAACGTGCAAGCCGTTTCTCGAACGCGAGATCGCCATCGTCCAGCCCGACGTGATCGTCGTGCTTGGCAACACGGCGATGAAGAACCTGCTGGACACGCGCGAAGGCATCACGCGCGCGCGCGGCCGTTTTCACGAGTACAAAGGCATCAAGGTGATGCCGACGTTTCATCCGGCCTACCTGCTTCGCGATCCCACTAAGAAGCGCGAGACGTGGGAAGATTTGAAGATGGTCCGGGACTATCTCGATGCTACGCCACAAAGAAGCACAAGAGATGTTTGTTGAGGTAGCCGTACCGGTACACGTCGCGCAGACCTTCACTTATCGCCTCACTCCGGAACAGAGCGTTGACGCCAAACCGGGAGCGCGGATCCGTGTTCCGTTCGGGCGGAAACTGGTTACCGCGTACATCGTTCAAATTCACAACGAAATTCCCGGCGACATCGGCCTTACTGAAGCTGACTTGAAAGAAGCTGATCGTGTCGTCGACTCCGTGCCCGTCTGCACGCCTGAGATTTTGCAGTTGGCGCGATGGGTGGCGGAGTACTACGCGTCGCCGCTTGGTGAAGTAATCAAGGCGACGTTGCCGCCGGGAATTAATCCGCCGCCGCAGGGATCGTTTGTAAAGCCGAAGCTGAGAAGGTTTGTTAGAACCACAGATCTGAAGCCGGAAAAGATTACGGACAAGCAACAAAGCGTGTTAACGACGCTCCAGCAAAACGGCGCGATGGCATTGCAGGCGTTGATCAAGGACGCGGCGGTAAGCGCAGCGACGGTCACTTCTTTGCAGAAGAAAGGGCTCGTCGAGATTTTTGAAGAAGCCGTGCGGCGTGATCCGATGGCCCACACTGCGTCGTGGCCGGTCGAAGAATACACACTAACGTCCGCGCAGAGCGGAGTGCTGGAAAAGATCCGCGAACAGGTCGATCAGGAAACGTACGGCGCGTTTCTGCTTCACGGTGTAACCGGCAGCGGCAAGACCGAGATCTACATTCGCGCGATGCACGCCGCCCTCGCCCGCGGACGTTCCGCGATGATGCTCGTGCCGGAGATCGCGCTCACGCCCGTTTTCTCACGTCGCTTGCGCAGCCACTTCGGCGACCAGGTCGCGATCTTTCACTCGTCACTCCAGCGCGGTGAAAGATTCGACGAATGGACGCGCGTGAAAAATGGCGAAGCTCGCGTGGTGATCGGGACGCGTTCGGCCGTCTTCGCGCCGGTGCAAAATCTCGGCTTGATCGTCGTCGACGAAGAACACGAATCGACGTATCGCCAGCAGGAATCGCCTTATTACAACGCCCGCGACACCGCCATCGTGCGCGCCCAAAAAGAGTCAGCGACGGTGGTGCTCGGTTCAGCAACGCCCGCCCTCGAATCGTTTCATAACGTTCGCGCCGGAAAATACAAACTACTGACGTTGCCGCAACGCATCGGCGACCGGCCAATGGCCCAGGCACGCATCATCGACATGCGCAACGTCTTTCTCCGCCACGGCAAGCCGCGAGTTTTTTCGGACGAGTTGCTGGAGGCGATTCAGGAAACACACGCCCGAGGCGAGCAGTCGATCGTCCTGCTGAATCGTCGCGGCTATTCGAGTTACGTTCTCTGCCGCTCGTGCGGGGAGACGATTCAATGCCCAAACTGCGACGTCACGCTCACCTATCATCGCAGCGAGCGCGTGCTCGTTTGTCACTACTGCAATCATCGCCGCGGCGTGCCGAAGGCTTGCCCCGCGTGCGGCAAGAAATACATCTACTACGTCGGCGAAGGCACGGAACAACTCGAAGAATTGTTGACGCAACTCTTCCCTGCCCTGCGCGTCGCGCGCATCGATCGCGACACGACGGCGCGCCGCCGCGTGTTCGAACAATCGCTGGCGGATTTCAGTGCCGGAAAGATCGACACGCTGGTCGGCACGCAGATGCTGGCGAAGGGTCACGATTTTCCGAACGTGACGCTGGTCGGCGTGGTTTCGGTTGATGCGGGACTCGCACTGCCCGACTTTCGTTCCGCGGAACGAACGTTCCAGTTAATCACGCAGGTGGCTGGACGCGCCGGTCGCGGCGATCGGCCCGGCAAAGTTTTGATCCAGACTTATCATCCGTATCACTACGCGTTGCGACACGCGTGCGCGCAGGATTACGAAGGCTTTTACAACGAAGAGATTCAATACCGGCAGAACCACTCGTATCCGCCGTTTGTGGCGCTCGCGAGCTTGCTGATCCACGGGCCGGATCTCGACCGTGTGCGCAACGACAGCCTCGAACTGCGCAAGCAGCTTGACGCCGCGAACGAGCAGCGTCACTGCCGCATACTCGGCCCCGCGCCCGCGCCGCTCGCGCGGCTAAAGGGCGAACACCGTTTCCAGCTCCTGCTGAAATCACGCAGCCGCCGCCACCTGCGCGAGGTAGCGGACGCGGCGTTGAAATCAGCTTCCGAACAAGGCTTGAATTTACGTTCCATCAACTTAGAGATCGATCCCGTTTCGATAATGTGAGGTCCTTAATGAAACTTTCAGAACTTGCTGAACTGACCGGCGCCAGAATCGAAGGACCAAACACGGATATCGAGATTCTCGGCGCTGCCGGGCTCGACGAAGCGGGCGAAGAGCACGTCACTTTTCTCGCCAATCCGCGTTACACCCCACGCGTCAACACGACGCGCGCCGCCGCGATCTATCTCAGCGAAGACGCGCAGACCGATCGCGAGATCGCCGTCCTGCGAGTGAAAGATCCGTATCTCGCGTACACGCGCGCGCTGCGCATCTTTCATCCCGAGCCAAAGCTCGACGCGCACATTCATCCGTCGGCCGTAATCGATCCATCCGCACGCGTCGCCACTAACGTGGCTATCGGCGCCGGCTCTTACATCGGCCGCAACGCCGAGATCGCGGAAGGCGTCTGCATTCATCCCAATGTGACTGTCTATGAAGACGTGACGGTCGGAAAAGACTCGACGATTCATTCGGGCGTCGCCATTCGCGAGCGCACCGTGATCGGCGAACGCGTCGTCATTTACAACAACGCCGTTATTGGTTGCGACGGTTTTGGTTACGCGAAAGACGAACAAAAGCGTTGGCTGAAGATTCCGCAAACCGGGCGTGTGGTGCTTGAAGACGACGTCGAGATTGGCGCCGGCACTACCATCGATCGCGCTTCAGTCGGCGAGAGCCGCATCGGGCGCGGCACGAAGCTCGACAACCTGGTCCAGATTGGTCACTCGTGTACTGTCGGTGAAGATTCGTTGCTGTGTGCGCAGGTCGGGCTCGCGGGCAGTTCACATATCGGCAATCGGGTGATTTTGGCGGGACAGGCAGGCGTCGCAGGACATTTGACGATCGGCGACGACGTCGTGCTGACGGCGAAGAGTGCGACCAGTCACGACATTCCGGCCGGAAAGATCATTTCCGGTATTCCGGCGTTTGATAACAAAGACTGGCTTAGATCTACGGCAGCTTTCAGGCGCCTCGGACAGCTTCAACGGACGGTGCGTGAGTTGGAAAGAAAACTGGCCACGGATGACAAAGATAAATCTGCGTAATCTGTGGATGGCTTTACGTGATCGCGCCGCCGTCCACGATCACGATCTCGCCGTTCATAAAACTATTCCGCTCGCTCACCATGAACGCCGCATACTCGGCGAGTTCTTCCGGGCGGCCGAGGCGGCCGGCTGAGGTCCAAAAATCATGCATCTGCAGCAACCGATCCGGTAACGCCTGCGCGAGATCGGTGTCGAATATGCCGGCCGCAATCGCGTTGACGCGCACGCCAAACGTCCCCGCCTCACGCGAGAGACACTTAGTAAAACCGATCATCGCCGCTTTCGAAGTCGCGTAATGCACCGCCGTCGGCAACGCGCGCATCGCGCCGATCGAGGTGATGTTGAGGATGGCGCCTTTGCGCTGGCGAATCATCTGCTTGTAAATCGGCTTGGTGACTGCAAAGAGACTGTCGACGTTCGTGTGAATCACTTCGTCCCACGCGCGATCGGTCGTGGTGGCGAAGTTGTCGCCGCGATTGATGGCGGCATTATTGACGAGGATGTCGATACCGCCCCACTTCTCGACCAACTCGCGCGTCATCTTCTTCATGCCGACGCGGTCCACGACGGAGACCTTCGCGTTGAACGCGCGACGTCCGTGAGCTTCGATCTTGCGCTCCATCTCCTCAGCGAGATCGTCACGACTGTTGTAGCTGAAAGCTACGTCCGCGCCTTCGCGGGCAAAGATCTCGCAGATGGCGGCGCCAATACCGCGCGTTCCACCGGTAACGAACGCGCGTTTTCCCTCAAGCAAAAGGCTCACTTAGCTATCTTTCTCCTGAATTAAGTCCGGGGCTAGTTTAAATGACGGAGGATTAAACCGTGAAAGGCGCGGAGCAGTCAAATTCGCGCCAGCAGGGCGGAGAGTGAATGCTGCACGAAATCGGTCCGGATCTCGCTGTAATGGAGACTCTGGCGCAGGCCGCCCAGGGCGAAATCCGGGTTCGGGAGAATGCGCCGATCTCGCTCCTGAATGATCAGGCGATCGAGAAATTCGACGCCGCGCGCGAGGGAACAATCGTAGTTTGCCTGCCGTTGTTTGTCGGCTTGTTCGGTGGCAACCAAGAGCGCGGCCGCGAGGCCTTCGAGATAAACGGCGGTGGTGTAACCGGGCGTGTCCGGCTGATGGTCGTTTATGAACGCGCCGGTCTTTTCCTGTTGATAACCAAGCAGCCAGTCGGCGACTTCGAAAACGAGATCCGCGAACGGTTGCTGTTTGGTGACTTGCCACCACTTCGCAAAGGCCTGAAGGAGCCAGGTGACCTGGCCGAAATGGCGTTTGTAACGAAAGCGATGGCGGTAGTAGTTGAAGCTGCGCTGGAGTCGTTCGTGATCGATCTCGCTCGCGTTTTCCGCGGCGGCGGTTGCGAGTGCGAGCAACACTTGTCCGGGTGCGTAATCCTGGTAGGGATCTAAGACGGGATCGGGGTCCGGGTGGGTGGCAATGCGGCCGTGGGGGAGTTCGATGCAGCGCCAGAGTTTGGTGGCGATGATTGGGATCAGAGATCGCTGGGGAGCGTTGTTGTGTAAGTTGCAGAGGGCCAATAGGAGAAACGAGAGTTCGGCGACGGAAGGGATTTCGTCGTCGAAGCGGAGCCACAGATCGTCGTCATCGGTGGAGAGATGTTTCGCGAGCGCGTCGATGACGGTGTTGGCGGCGGTTTGAAGATCGTTGCGGTGCAGAATGCGAGCGGCGCGGGCGAGCACGTACGCGCCGTAGGCTTGTCGTGCGGGATCGACGGCTTCGTAGAGTCGGTTTTGAAAGGGCTGATAGCGCGAGTAGAAGCTGCCGTCGGGTTTGAGGTGCTTCAATAAGTAATGAAGGTGTCGCTCGATGAGATCGGCAACTGAAGTTCTGGAAGGCTCCAAAGGCAAGCCGCCCACCGTGGCCCAGGCGCCGCGATCATCCGCCAACCACGTCGTGCAATCAAAGCGGCACCAGTAATACGGCGGGTCAGTCAGTCCTGCCTTCTCGACCACCGCTTGCGCAAAACTCACGCGATCGTAGCTCCAGGCCGACGCGACGAAGGGCAAGAGCAAGCCGAGTCGTTCGCCTTGATAGGCCATCAACGCGTGCTCGCCGTGCAGGTAATAACTCACAATCTCTTCGGGCGACGCTTGTCCCATCTCAAACGCGTTCCAAAGCAGCGACACACTCACCGCCACGGCATCGGGATCCGTCGCCGCGCCGCCTTCGAATCTCTCGTCCTCAATCGCGGCTTCGGCCAGTTGCGCCAGATCTTTATCGAGGTCACGAAGCACTGAGCCCATGCAGCCACGCAACTGTCCGTCGATGTAAACCGTGACGTAGCACGATTCGGTCTGCTCCGGCAGCAGATCGTTCGCCAGCGGCACGGTCGCCGGCGCACGACTGAACAATCGCGCCAAAACCAGATCGCGCGCGCGTTCCGCGACTCGGCCGCAAACATCCTTGTCCTTGTGCCACTGCGGTTCGCTTCCTGTTGCCACACCGGTCGGTTGCCAGATCACTTCCAGTTCGACGACCTTCACCACCTCGTGACGAAACAGCTCGTACGGCTCAAACGAGGCCAGCTTCGCATTCTTGATGCGCGCGTGCTGAAACTGCTGCCACTCATTTGCGATGCCTGGCATGCGCGGCAACGCGCCGCCCATCCATTCGCGTCGTTCCAAACTTCGCACCACAATGCCGTAACGGTCGTTATCAAGCTCGCCCGGACTGCATCGTTCGAGCGCACTGAAAAACGTGACTGCGATCGCGCTCTCAGCGAGACGCCGCCGTCCATCTTCACTAGCCGACAACTCCGCCGCCGTGCTCAATGACGCCAGCACCACGTCTTCGGCCGCGGGACCATGCGCTTCATCCGGAAAATGCCAAAACCCGCCGCGCGCAAAGCGCTGATGAATGTCGCTGCGCGCACGAACACTGACCCACGCGCCACCCGACGAGTCGTGCTCCTGGTCCAACCGCAAAGGCGGCCGCAATAGAAGTCCCGACGACAAGTATTCCGAAATCACGACGCGCGCAAGTTGCGCCGGCTGCAGCCGTTCGGGCGCTCGTTCCGCATGCCACTCGAATTTCGGAAACGACTTCGACGGATTCGCCAGCGGCTGCTCTTCGTCCTTCATCTGCGACATGAAATCGTCCCAGATGTCGTAGAGCGCTTCCATGTGATAGCCGCGCTCCTGCATCGACGCGTAACCGCCGTACCACCCAAAACGCACGAGGCAAACACCGCCCTCAACGCGTAGGCCCGCCTCTTCCAAACGCGCGGTGCCCTCCTCCATCGACATTCCCGAACTCACCGAATCGTCGAGCAGGATCACCGGTTCGTTTGGATCGATGTCGCCTTCGATGAGCTTCAGAGATCCGTGTTGCTTCCGCTCTTTGCGCACGAGCAAGCCGCGATAACGATGGTCCTGCAGAATGCACGACTGCAGCAGAGGCACGCCGGTCAAACCGTAAGTCGCGATCTGCCGCCCATCGAATCGCTGGAGCAGTTGCAGCAAACACTGGCCTGCGAGTTCAGCGCCACGAGCCGAGAGCGTGACCGCCAGCGAATCGAGCATCCAGCGGCCCGACGTGCCGTCGCGTGAAAGTATCGGTTGCGTTGGTGAGCGATAGAGTATGCCGCGATCGCGCAGCAGGTCGAGCAGTTCACAGCGGGCTGCGTGAAAACTCTGGGGAAACGAGGCGAGAGTAGCTGACAGCGGTTCGCGCAACATCGGCGTGCAATCTTAGAAGTACGCGTTCTCGGGTAGCGCGATGCTCAGGTAACGATTGTCGAGGTGGACCATGAAATCTCGCTCGACAAACTCTGCGAGCGCGGCGTCGACCCACGATGCGCCTGCAAACTCCGCGGCGATCTCTTTCGCGCTACGAGCGTCGGCGCAAAATTCGTAAAGCTGCGCGTAGTTGTTCGCATAGGTCGTCACGTGAGGCGAACAGTTGCGGCCGTCGTCGATGATGATTGTGGCCCACGCTTTTCGATAACGAAGATACGGCCGCGGGCGCTGGCGCCAGCGATATTGCCACGTGTCGACGGCCTCGAAGATCTCGTCGTACTCGCTGTCTGCCAGCGTGTTTCCCATTTCGTGTTCGAAGTAATACGAGACGCGGTGGAGATTGAAACGATCCTTCGGAAACAGGTAGTCGTAGCAAGGCGACGGAACCAGACGGCTGATCGATTGCGACTCCGGTTCTGTATACATCGGCGAGCCACGATCCGCGCGCGCCCTGGCGATGGCCCACGGCGCCTGCAGGTGATGAATCTTCGAGATTACGGCGCATTGCGTGCGGTAGTCTTCGGCAGTTTCACCCGGGAAGCGCAGCAGGATGTTGTAAAGATTGTTGATGCCGTAGTAGGTGGACCACTTGATCAACTCGAGGTTGCGCATGCCTGTCGTGTGCTTCCGCATGAGCTTGAGAATATGCGTCGACAAACTCTCCACGCCCGGCTGGATCGAGAACAGGCCACCTTTGCGCATTAGCTTGAGCTGTGCGCGGCTGAGGCTCGGGCGCACTTCGTAATGCAGGCGAATGTCAGTGTTCGCATCGGCGAGCCGGGTGAAGAGCTTGTCGATGTACTCGGGCGCGATGATGTTGTCGATCGCATTGAAATCGAGGATGCCGTAGCGCTGTGACAGTTCGTCGAGCTGTTCGATAACGTTGTCGACGTGCTTCGAGCGAAACTCCATGCCCGCGCGATTGAGTCCGCAGAAGGTGCAATGGTTCTTCACTCCCCACCAGCAACCGCGTGCCGTTTCAATCGGCAGCAATACTTCCTGCGCCTGATCGTAGTTTTGATAACCACCTTCCTTGCGTGCGTAGAAATACTCGTCGAAGTCCGGCACCGGCGTCTTGTTCATGTCGCTGAGGTTTGGCGCGCGTCCGGTGTAAGCAACTGCGGAGCGGTCGCGCCACATGACACCCGGCATGCCCTTCATCGACTCGTTGTTGTAAATACGCCGAATCACTTGCGGCAGCGTTTCGTCGGCGTCACCGCAATGGATGTAATCGACTTGCGGGCAGCCGTTCATGATCTCTTCGGCGATGTCGTCTTCAAACGTCGCGCCGCCAAAGATGATTGGAATCTCCGGGTGACGCTGTTTCAACGCGCGCGCGAAAGCAACGCTCGCTAGAGTTTGCTGAAACACCACTGAAAAACCGATCACGCCGAACCTGGTCCAATCGATGCTGTTCAGGCAGAAGTCGATGAACTCCGGCACGGCTTGCTCGCGAATCTTGCGCACGTCGTCGATCGAGCAACCCGCCGGCTGGCAAATCGCCTCGAGATTGTTGTGATAGATCTCGAAGTACTCGTCATCGTTGGCAAAGTCGCCAAACGCGGCTTTGGCCCAGATCCACTCGCCGACCATGCACGGATAGACGTCTGCGAGCGCTTCATTGATGCGCCAGCCGATGAAGTTTCCGAAGTACATGAAGAGCGAAAAGGTTTGCACGGGCATGCCCGCGCGTTCGAGGGTGGGCTTGAGCAACGCGAGCTGAAATGACGGGAAGCGCGCCGAGAGCGTCGGCATGCTGACAAGAGCGACCGGTTTGATTGGCTCTTCGCTCATGGACTTTAACGTAAACTTCACCCGACTGGTCGATGGCTTTCAGATCCGTGTAAACCACACATCCAAATGCCACCGGCCACGTCGGGGTTCGATATACTCAAACACTAATTCACGGATAAGCGCTCAGTAGTCTTTCTTTTTCGGGTAATCCGGCGCGATTTCCGGCACGGGCCGCGGCGTCTTCTCCGGCGAAATCTCAGGTATCGGACGCGGTGCTTTCTCCGGTGCTATTTCCGGAACCGGGCGCGACGGCGCAATCTCGGGAATGGGCCGCGGCGCTTTCTCTGGCGACACTTCGGGCACGGGGCTCATCGGCGCAATCTCGGGAATGGGCCGCGGCGCTTTCTCCGGCGACACTTCAGGCACGGGACTCATCGGCGCAATCTCGGGAATGGGCCGTGGCGCTTTCTCCGGCGAGATTTCCGGTATCGGGCGCGGTGCCTTCTCCGGTTGAACTTCCGGTCTCACTTCGGGCCGGATCGACGGCTTACCTTTCGAGCGGCCTTCCAGAATGATTTCAGTTACCAGCCGGCCCTCTTCCTCGGCCATCTCGAGCGTATCTAGATCTCTCATGAATTTCTCCCAGGGATGTGAGCGGTTGAGTTTCAAGTGAGGCCAGCAACGCAAACAGCCGTTGCGGCAGAAGGTTTCGGTTACGAGGGAACCGGCGCAGCTTATTGCCATCTCGGGTGTGTGTCAACAAAAATCAGCGAAACCAACTGATGACGGTGAACCGTTCGCCGTTCGTTACGGGAGCGACTTCGTGCATCGTTTCGGCGGTGAAAGCAACGAGCAGCCCGGTTTCGCCGAAGAGAGGAAAGGCGGTTGGGCCGTCTGGCCCAGCTTCGTTCAGGTCGTAGAAATTGAGCGAACCGCCGGAGAAAGAATCAGCTTGCGGTTGGCCCGTGTGTTCGTTGAGAAACACGATGAGCGAGATGCGGCGAATTCGCAGGTGGTCAAACTGGAGTTGTTCGGTGTTGCCGTCCTGATGACGGACGAAGAAGTCGCCCGTTTGGTAACGCAGAAATTGCGGCCGCTCGCAGTCAGTCAAAGTGAGGCCGAAATGTTTTTCCAGCGCCGGCTTTTCTTCAAAAAGCCGGCTATGCACGACCGAAAAAATTTCGTCTGCCGGATGAAGACTCGTTGTTCGCCGCACATCTTCGTGAACAAACCTGTCAGAGCCTTCGATGTAGACGGGCGCCTGAGTGGTGGGAGACGGGCGCAACGCGGCCAGCAGTCGCGCACATTCTCCGGCGTCGAAAAAGTGCGGCGCCAGGTACAGATTAAAATGTGAGGCACTCAACTCAGCCATTTTTCCAAACGATTCTATCCGCAAACACGCAGCAATCAAGGTCCGTTCGGAGCAAACACCCGATCGCGTCGGCGGGTGTTTCGACGATGGGTTCGCCCATGCGATTGAAGGACGTGTTGAGCAGCATCGGCACACCCGTCCGCTCGTAAAACTGCTTCACCAACTCATAAAATCTGCCGTTCGCTTCACGCGTCAGTGTTTGCAAGCGGCCGGTGGCGTCGACGTGCACGATCGCGGGCACCTCGTCTTTCTTCTCCTGCTTCACTTCACAGACGCGCAACATAAACGGGCTTTCCGGCGCTGAACCGCCAAACTCAAACCACTGTGGCGCTGCTTCAAGCAACACCGCCGGCGCAAACGGGCGAAACGCTTCGCGCATCTTCACGCGCCGGTTGAGCGTCGCCTTCGCATCCGGACTGCGCGGGTCGCAGAGAATGCTTCGTTGGCCCAACGCTCTTGGGCCAAGTTCCGAGCCGCCGTCGAACCAGCCGATGATCTTCCCGTCGCACAACAACTCAACCGCGTCTCGGATGACGTCTGTCGAGCGGACCGAGCGAACTTCCGACACTCGCTCCAAAACGTCCGTTACCTCCGTGGCTGAATAACTCCGCCCCAACGCATCGTGCGGCAACCGCCGTCGCAAGTTGCACCCGGTCAGTTGCCACAGCCCGTAATAAGCCGCGCCGACCGCAGCGCCGCTGTCTTCCGCCGCCGGCATGATGTAAATCTGGTCGTAACCCGACTCGCGAATCAGCCGCTCGTTCGCGACGCTATTCAACGCCACGCCGCCCGCGTAACAAAGATTCCGGCTCGGGCACAACTCGCGCAGATGCCGGACCAGGTACAGCAACGCATCTTCGAGCGCACCCTGCACCGAAGCAGCCAATGTTTCATACTCGGGCGCGGCTTCAGGCCAACGCACGTTATGCCGAAACTGCTGCGGCACCTTATCTTTGAAATGAAACCGCCCGTTCTCGATCTCGAAAAAATCGCGCGCCGGAAATTCCGGTTTGCCGTAACCCGCGAGGCCCATCACCTTTCCGGCTTCAGTCACTTCGCCGAAGATCTGTTCCGCCGCCGCGGAAAACATTCCACCCAAACTGCCAAACGCCGGCATCTCGCCGTCGTGCATCAGCAACCACGCGCCGCGATCGACAACGTGCTTCTCCAGCGGCGTAATGTCAGTTCCGCTGCCGTAATAGAGCGAGATTGTTTCCCAGCCATTTTCCGCGTGGCCGTTGAGAATGCTCTTCTCTGCCGCCGTAAAATCGGTGGCCGGCGAGCCGGTGCCATCGACGACCAGAATCGCCGATTCCTCGAAGCCCGAGGTGGCAAACGCGCTGAAGGCGTGTCCGTAGTGATGCGGTATCGCCACCACCGGCGTGCGATGCGCCTGGATATTCAGCAACGGCTCCAGGCGAATGTCGTTGACCTCGTCGCTCAACCGCCCCTGCACGCACAACACGATCAGATCCAGTTCGGCGGGTTCGATTCCGGCATAACTCAGGCAATAGCTGGTCGCGAGGGATGGTCCTTTTCCGTAAATGCGATGACGCTTGACGCGGGAAAGACGTTCTTCCTGAATTGCGACGACAATCTCGTCGCCGTGGAGCAGGCAGACTGAACCGTTATGCGAGGCGCTTATTCCGAGGACCCACGGTTCTTTGTCCATTGAGGACACGAAGCCTTTGCGCGCGCGCGCGATGAAATCAGGCTGAGACGACTTCGTTTAGTACTGCTTTTTCAGATGGCGGAATGAGAGCGGCGATCTCTTCGACGATGTGCCGGGTCGCGTTGGGAATGGCCAGGCCAACGGTCGCGGCGCGCATTCGTGAGTAGTGGACTTCGTCTTCCACCATGCGCCGCACGACAGCCACGACGTCGCTCGAATGCTTGAGCATCACACCGGCGCCGCGTTGCGCGATCAGTCTTGCGGTGCCCGCTTCCTGCGGCATCGGATCGGTGATCACGTCAGCGATGATGGGCACACGACAGGCGAGGGCTTCAAAAGTCGTGAGGCCGCCGAGTTTGGAAATCATCACGTTGGCCGCGCTCATCAACTGCTCGATCTCATCGGAGTAACCAATGACTTTGATCGGAAACGGCGCGTCCCGCGCGATCGTTTCAGCAACCGCGCGCAGGTCTTCATTCTTGCCGGCGAGGAAAATGGCCTGCACGTCGAGCTCGCCGCGCACGAGTTCGCGAAAGATCTGCGGAATGTTGCCGCCGCCGATCCAGCCGGCGTTGACGAAGACGGTGAACTTTTCCGGATCGAGACCGAGTGCGCGCCGCGCGGCCTGGGCCGCTTCTTCGCCGGGATAAGCAAACTTCGGATGGACCGGCATGCCGGAGATCTTGATGCGTTCCGGCGCCACGCCGTAGTCGATCAACTGCCGTTGCGCTTCTTCGCTGGCGACCAGATAAAGCGTCACCGCGTCGCAGGCCCAGCCTTTCCAGAAGCCGTAACAAGGATCGGTAACTACGGAAACCAGCGGCACGCGATCGGCGAGGTTCAAGTCTTTGAGCACGCGCCCGAAGATGTGTTGCGTCAACGGGTGCACGCTGACGACGATGTGCGGGCACCAGCGTTCGAACAGGCCACGAACGTAACCGACGCAGCGTTTATGAAAAAATTCGCGCGTGTCCGGACGAATACGATTGATGAACCAGTAATAGTATTTCATCCAGTGCTGCCGATTGCGCAGGATCCAGTTGTAAAGACGGACCAGCTTGTCGGCGAGGTGGTGTGATTCCTCGACCGCGCGCACCACGCGGATCGCGTAGGATTCGCTATCGAGAAACTTCTGCACGCCGGCCACGATCGCGGCCGCGGCGGAGCGATGACCGCCACCGGTATCGGAGGAGATGATGAGTATCTTCGGTATGCGGGGTTGATCCGGCATTTAGATCTCGGTTGTTTTTAGATCACCGACTGACAAACCGCCGTCGATTTCATGGCGCGACTTCTTCATCTCGCGCTCCAGTTTCTTGATCTTGATCAAGTGGCCGGGGTTGAACGGCAGCGACGGGTAGTAACTATTCGACTCGTGCGTGCAGAAACAACCGTTCGCCGCGTGCTGGCGACGTTCTTTCATCGCCGGCGACAACCAAAGCTTTTGAAAGTTCCAGTCAAACTCGCGCAGGTTGCCGATCGGCGCGAGGTTCTCGCAAGACGAAACAGTCCCCTCGTCGTAGATGACTCCGCCCGCGGTGCCGGCGTAACACTTCATTTGCGCTTGCTGTGTTTCCTGCGTCTTCGCGATCAGCCCGTGCATGTAAATGTCGATCGCGGCTTTGAAGAATCCGGCTTTGCCGGTGTAGTTGTTCTTGATCGCGGCGTGACGCGAGTCGTCGTCGATCATCTGCGCGAGTTGCGCGTAACGCGAGTGATCGATGTCCAGCTCTTTCGGATCGGCTGAAGGCGGGCGAATGTAGTTGAAGTTTACTTTGTCAGGCTTGAGGTTGTACTTCAGAAAGTCGTACCACTCGAAGATCGTGTCCTGGTTCGAATTCATAAAGCAGGTACACGTTTGCACATCGAGTTGCGGATGTTGTTTCTTGATCTCCTGAAGCTGTCGCGCCGTATCGATGGCGATGTCCCACGAACCGGGTTTCTGGCGAATCTTCTCGTGCTCTGACTTTAGGCCATCGATGCCGAGCGCCACGGTGACGTTCAGGCCCGGACACTCGCTCAAGATGCGTTCTACGTCGGGAAAGATCCGCTTCTGGATCTGGCCGTTGGACATGATGTAAATCGATTCGAGCTTGTTGTTGGTGTAGAACGCGCGCGCGATTTCCGGCAGATCCTTGCGCGTGAACGGCTCGCCGCCGGCGAGAATCAGGACCCCGAGATTGCCGCCGAGGGTCTGCGAGATGCGTTCGATCTCGTGCGTCTTCATCTGGAGTTTCTTGCGCGGGCGATCGTCCAGTTCGTCGGTGAAGAAGCAGTGGGTGCAACGCATGTCGCAAACGGACGTCACCAGAATATTCAGCAACACCGGCGAAAACGGCTGCCCGATCGCGAGCTTTGCGTACCGCTTCAACAATTCCTTCGTCGTAAAATCCATTTCACCTCAACCTTTTTCTCGTGCAAACGCGCACGAGAATTAACAGATAAGGCATTTGATGCAGCATTGTCAACGGAAGTTTCTGAAAAGAAACTAGTTAGTGGAAACAAAGCGTGGCGCTTCCGTCACGATGACGTCGAGGACGCGAAAAGCGCCGCCGGAAGGAACGTCGAAACCGACGTCGAGATAACCGCTGCGGCTCTCGACGATGTCCGAAACCACTTCGCTGATCCGCTCCGGCTCGATCGTGCCGACCGACTTGGGGCCGCGTTCCGGATCCGCGATCGACCAGTTGACGAACCCACGAGCCACACTCACGCGCGCGTAGAACAAGTAGCGACCGTTGCGGCGCACCGGAATTCGTTGCCAGAGCTTGCCGCCCGCCAGGGCCGCCATCGCCTGGCCACCCGAAACCGTCATCGCCTGCACCGGGCCGGCGACGGACCAGTCGTCGGCGATCTGATTGGAACGCGTCGAGAGGCGAAACGCCGGATTGCGCGCGAGATTCGCGCCACTGAAGAGTCCGAGATCCTGCGCGCGCTGATGTTGATAAGCACAGCCTTCGACCGTGCCGCTCGAAGAACGCACTCTGATCCCCGGCCCTTGCTCGCGGCGATCGCGCACAAACAGATCGTTGCCGATCATCTGCACAAAAACGCCGGGCGTGAGCTCGGAGCGTTGTTCGATGATGAAGTTGCCGGCGGTGTCGAGACGCTGAATGTCGCTACGGCGATCGGTGTGGATCCAGTTTTTGTCGCGCAGGTTAAGTGGCTCGAGACGTTTGTCGGCGAAGTAGAGGACGGTGCCGCCGGGTTTGTACTCGTAAGAGATCTGGCGGAAGCAGAGACGCGGATCGATATAGTAGTCTTGCAGTCGTTGTGCGGTTGAGCGATCGTGCGGCGCAAACACGATCGAGCGTTGTTCCATGATCGCGTCGTGCAGCGCCATCGCGCTGGCGGGTTTGCCGTCGATTTCCCAGTAACAGTTGAACGTTGGATCTTCATAAATCCAGCCGCCCATTTCCGGAATCCACACTTCCGCGCCGGCGTGAGTGTCGACACCGAACAGGCCGTTTTGCACGGCGACGCTGAGGCCGACCGGCCGCGCGGTAAGGCCCGCTGCTTCAGCGAGCGCGACGTAGATTTGGGCCAGATTGCCGCACAATACCGGTTGTCCGGCTTTCATTTGATCGTAAGCTTCGCGCGGCTTGCGGGTGCTGAGACCTGGGAAACCAATACGATTCCGGCGCGAGAGCCACACGCGCAGCTTGTTGGCCCGTTGCCAAACTGATTCGGTCGCCAGAATGTCGTCGCCGATTTCATGACGCAGGAAAGCAACGTCGTCAGCGCTCAGGTGTTCGCGCGGCTCGATCCGTTTTTCAACGCGCGGCAGACCGACGATTGTGTCGCCGTGCCGGTAAATCGAGAGCCGGCCGAGTTCGTCCGCGTCAGTATCGCGATTGGTGACGGTGACGATGGTTTCGCCTTCAGGAACCTCAACGCGGTAATCGGCGACTGAAGTTTTGGCTTCCGCGACGGGAGTTTCGTTGTGAGACACAAACGAGAGCCCGAAGCCGGCGGCAAACGAAGCGAGGATACATAGGCCGATGGCCCACTTCAACTTGAGCTTCTGTTGTAGCTGGCCCATCGTGAGTGAAAACTGTTTTGGGACGAACTAAAGCGTTAAGCGAAAAAATGGAATGGGCAAGTTAGATTAGCGGCAGCTTGTATCGGTTTGGTTAAGGTTTTGTAAAGTTTTGTAAACCCGCCGTCGCTTGAATACCACGGACACCGTTCGCTTGAATACCACCGACATCGTCGTTTGAATACCACCGACACCGTTCGCTTGAATACCACCGACACCGTCGGTGGTACTTTGAAATCCTTACTACCACGCAATCAACGCAAGACGACAATCCCACCAACACAGTTGGTGGATTGTTCATATCGTAACCGGGTATCAACAATCCACCGACTACGTCGGTGGGATTAGTGCGCCTTCTGCTTCGCTTGTGTAGGTTAGGCTTGAAAAACCACCGACTACGTCGGTGGGATTAGCGCGCCTTCTGCTTCGCTTATGTAGGTTGAACCTGAAACAAACCACCGACGGGTGTCGGTGGGATTAAGAAATTAAGTCCGGTTCTGGATGCCGAGCGCGCGCATGCGGCGATACAAGTGACTGCGATCGACGCCCATCAACTCAGCCGCGCGCGAAACGTTTCCGTCAGCCTCCTCCAGCTTGCGCTGAATGAACTCGCGGTGATACGCCTCCGTCGCCTCTTTAAAAGACGGAAACCTGAACGACGCCGCGGGCGGCTCCTCTTTTCCCTGCGGCGGCAGATCCGTGGCCGACACCTTCGTCCCGGGATGCATGATCACCACGCGCTCGATCGTGTTTCGCAACTCGCGCACATTTCCCGGCCACGAATACGATTGCAACTCTTCCAACGCTTCGGGCAAAAGTTGCTTCGGCTTCTTGCCGTACGACCGCGAGAAATGTTGATTAAAGTAATCGACCAGCAGCGGCACGTCTTCAAGTCGATCGCGTAACGGTGGCAGTTCAAACGGAATCACATTCAGGCGATAAAACAGGTCCGCGCGGAAATTACCGTTTTCAATCTCCACGTCGAGACGCTTGTTGGTCGCCGCGATCAGGCGCACATCGACCGTGATCGACGTCCCACTGCCGACAGGCTCAAATCGTTGCTCTTCTAAAACGCGCAACACCTTCGCCTGTACTTTCGGACTCATATCCCCCACTTCATCGAGAAAGATGGTCGCGCCGTCCGCGAGTTCAAACTTCCCTTTCTTCGCCGCGGTCGCGCCGGTGAACGCGCCTTTGACGTGACCAAACAGTTCGCTTTCGATCAACTCTTCCGGGATCGCCGCTGAGTTCACCTCAACGAACGGCGCTGCCGCGCGACGCGACTCCGCGTGAATCGCACGCGCTACCAACTCTTTCCCTGTTCCCGATTCACCGTAAATCAAAACGCGCCCGTCCGTCGGCGCGACCACCGAGATCTGCTTGCGCAACGCGCGCATCGCCACTGACTCGCCCACCATCGTGTACTCACGCGCGAGCGCGGCGGCCATGTTGGCGTTGATGAGTTCGAGTTGTTGCTGGCGCAGCGCGTTACGCACCGTCAAAACCGTCTTCTCGATCGAGAGCGGCTTTTCGATGAAATCAAACGCGCCGAGCTTGGTCGCGCGCACAGCAGTTTCAATGTTGCCGTGACCGGAAATGATCACGACCGCTGAATCCGAACCCGCCGCGCGCAACTGTTTCAACGTTTCGAGGCCGTCAATGCCGGGCAGCCACACGTCGAGCAGAATGCAACCGTACGCGCGTTTGCCGAGTGCTTTGAGACACTCTTCGCCACTCGCGACAGCGTCGGCGACGAAGCCTTCGTCTTCCATCACAGCCCGCAGCGTGTCGCGAATGCCGCGTTCGTCATCAACGATTAATATTGAATCCATCTGGTTATTTTCGATTGCCGATTGCCAATTGCCGATTTGTTGGGACCGGCGAGCGCCTAAAGCGACGGTTTGCTCTGTAAATCGGAAATCGGCAATTCCTCACGTCGGGAGTTCGATCAGAAACCGGGCCCCTTGCGGGTGGTTCTTTTCAGCGCGAATGCGCCCGCCGTGTTCGAGAATGATCTGTTGCACGATTGCCAGTCCTAAACCCGTGCCGCTGTTGCGACGCGAGAAATACGGCTGAAACAGCCGCCGAAAATCTCTCGGCTCGATTCCCAGCCCGGTGTCCGCGATTTCGACGCGCACCAGGCTGCGCTCCGCATCATGACTGCTCGCGATCGTGATTCGCTTCTCGTCCGAGTTTAATAACGCTTCGATCGCGTTGTCGATCAGGTTCACGAACACGCGCTTGAGCTGTTCGGCGTCAAGCATCGCCCCGGGCAGATCCGGATCAAGTTTCAACTCGATCGTGACTTGATCGAGCCGCTCCTGATACAGCCGCACTGCCTGGCTGATCACTTCGTTGAGATTAGCGGGTTCGAGCCGCGTCGCCGGCAAACGCGCAAATCGCGAAAACTCGTCGACCATCGCTTTCAAGCTCGCCACTTCCCGCCTGATCGTGTCAGTGCATTCGCTGATCACTGCCGCGACGCGTTTTTCATCGTTAGCGTCACCGTTCGTGCCGTTGCCGTTCGCAGCGACACGTGCATAACTCTTCGCAATCCTTTCGGCCGACAGTTGAATCGGCGTCAACGGATTCTTGATCTCGTGCGCCATGCGCCGCGCGACTTCACTCCACGCGGCCGCCCGTTGCGCCGCCAGCAGTTCGGAAAGATCTTCGATCACGAGCACGACACCGCGACGCGGACTGGAGTAACCGCGCAATGCTGTCGCCGTAACCGCAACCGGCAACACGCCGTCGCCGTTTCCCGCGCCTTCGAGTTGCGTCTGTTCGGCTGCGTGACCAGTGCGGCGCGCGCGACGCAACAAGCGATCGATGACGATCCAGTCTTCGGTCGCGATCAGCGTGTTCAGCTTCGGGCTGTCTTCGAGTTTGCCGCCCAATCCGAGCATGCGCGACGCAGCCGCATTCAACGTCGTCACGCCGTCGTTCTCGTCCAGCGAGACGACGCCGGTGGTTAACGACTGCAGCACCGTTTCAATGTAGTTGCGGCGTTCGTGAAGCGCGGCGTTCTTGTCGCGCAACTCCGCGGCGCCCGCTTCGATGCTGCGGCGGTTTTCCTCGAGCTGCGCCGTCATCTGGTTGAACGATGCCGCCAGCAACGCGAGTTCGTCGTCGGCAAACGTAGTCACGCGATGCGACAAATTGCCGCGCGCGACTTCGTTGGAAGCCTCAGCCAGCGCCTTGATCGGCGTCGCTATGCCGCGAGCCAGATAGATCGCGATCCAGCTCGAAGCAAACAACAGAATCAGCGTCATCAAGCCGAGCGTCGAAAGACCGAGCAGGCGGACGCGCCGCTGCTTGCGGACGAGATCCTGATAACCGCGCTCCGAACCGGTGACTACCTCGTTGAGGTTCGTGGCGACGCGTTTTTGCGGCGCGATGATCAATAGCTGCGTTTGCGTCAGTGGCACCGCAATCACGTCAAACTCTTTGCCGTCAGCCAGGCTAGAACCGGTTGGGCCACCAAAGCCACGCGCCTGGCTGAACAGGTTGTCGAGCTTGGTTGCGTCTGCGGCGGAGACATTCGCGCGACTCTTGAGAACAACAGTGCCATCGTTTGCAACGATCTCCGCGCCGACAAGCTGTCCCGAAGCGACCATCTGATCGAGCGTCGACTGGCGTTGAGTGACCGGCTCCTGGTTGAGCAGCATCACCAGCAGATACGCGGTGTCCTGGAGCGTTTGTTGTTGAGTGGCGAGGATCTCGCGGCGCTGCTCGGTCGCTTGTTGCAGCAGTTCGTCAGGCAAAACGTAGAACCACTTCTCGAGCGAGCGATTGAGAAACAAATACGAAAACACCGCCATCGCCGTGATCGGCAGAAAGCTGATGGAGATGAAGTAGACCAGCAGCCGCGTCTTTACTTTCGAGCCGAGCTGTCGTTCTTTTCGCTCGCGCCGCAGCTTGAGCAGGTTGCGAACAAAGATGAAGAGAAAGACGAAGAACGCGACGAAGTTGAGCGTCGACAGCGCGTAGAGCACGAGCGCGTCGGCGGCCGTGTCGGGCTTGACGACCGTCCACAGCCAGAGCTGTTGCGAGACAATGATCGCGAGCAACAGCACGACGGTAATCCCGAGGACCCACAGCAAAGCGCGGCGGCGACGGCGAATTCGCTCGCGGCGTTCAGGCGTCAGGTTCTCAGGGTTGTCGTTCATGCGGGGTTGCCGGAAGTTTAGCATAGGCCTCAGATTGGCTTAGAATGGCGCGCCATGCGCTTCTTCTTCAATGACGCTGGGCGTCTGCGCAGCGGTTGGCGCGTGCTGCTGTTCGTCCTTGTCCTGATCGCGGCACTGATGTTGTTGGCCACGGTTTTGCGCGTCGCGTATGCGGTGCTGCAAAACGTTGGCCCAACGATTCCGCACGCCGAGTTCATTGCGGATGTGATCTTTCGGCTCACGATGCTCGGCGCGGCGCTGGGCGCGGGCTACTTATGCGCGCGGATGATCGAAGGCTTGCCGTGGCGATCGCTCGGGCTCACGCTTCATCAAGGCTGGTTCAGGGATCTTCTGATCGGTTTCGCGATGGGTTTCGCGTCGCTCGTCGTGGCGTTGGTAATCGCATCCGCTGCCGGCGGGTTGCGCTTCTCATTTGCGGGCGCAACCACCGCGATGCTGCGTTCGTTAGCCGGTACCCTCGTTATCTTGTTCGTCGCCGCACTGGCGGAAGAGGCCTTGTTCCGCGGCTACGGACTGCAGACTCTTTCGCGCGCGCATCTCGCCTGGCTCGGATTGCTGCTGACCTCGGTGCCGTTTGGCCTGGCACATCTTTCAAATCCCAACGTTGTTCGCGGCGTGACGTTCGCCAATACCGCACTCGCCGGCATCTGGCTCGGCGTCGCGTATCTGCGTACGCGCAGCCTGTGGTTTCCCTTGGGCGTTCACTGGTCGTGGAACTGGGGACTCGGTTGGTTTTTTGGCCTGCCCATTAGCGGCATCAATCTCGTTTCGAATCCGTTGTTCAAGGGAAACGATCTCGGTCCGGCGTGGTTGACGGGCGGCAGCTACGGAATTGAAGGCGGTATCGCGTGTACGATCGCGCTGGCAGCTTTCACGATCTTGATCTGGCGCTTGCCGTGGGTGCATGCGACTCCCGAACTGTACAAACTAACGTCGGACGAAAACCCGGTCTTGCCGGCGCCCGTAGTAAGCATTCTACCTGCTGACGACGCCGCGTAATCTCGGCGCCGGTTTTTGTTAACACTCCTCTCCTCCGTCCCGTCTTAATCGGTGTCATGGCGACCGTCGACATGTTACTGATGAACCCAGTTGCGAACGCCGCCCCCGAACCGGCGGAAGTGTCGCTTGAAAGCGGGTTGGTCAGTGCAACGCTGGCAGGCGATCGCGAGGGATTCGGCAGGCTTTACGATCTTTACGCACCACTCGTCCACGGCATCTTGCTGGCGCGCGTGCCGCGTGCGGAAGTTGACGATCTCGTGCAGGACATTTTTCTGCACGCGTTCAAGAAGCTGCACACGTTGCGAGACGGCTCGGCATTCGGCCCGTGGATCGCGATGATCACACGCAATCGCGCGGTCGACTTTCACCGGCGGTCGCGAGAGACAGTCGAGATCACCGACGAGCTTCGCGGCAGCGACAAGCAGGAAGCAAAAGCCGCGGAGATCCTCGAACTGATTTGCGGTCTTCCCGAAGCATATCGAGAAACGTTGGTCTTGCGGCTGGTGGAAGGCATGACGGGACCGGAGATCGCCGAGCGAACCGGACTGACGCCGGCTTCAGTGCGCGTGAATCTGCATCGCGGCATGAAACAACTGCGCGAGAAGCTCGGCTTTACGGAGGCTTTATGAACGACGACTACTTGTGGGACAGAAGCGGCGAGCCCGACCCCGAGATTCAGCAACTCGAAGAGATCCTCGGCACGCTTCGTTACGAACCAAAGCCTTTAAAGATGGCGCCTCGTCGCAACTACCTGGCGCTGCTCGCCATCGCGGCAACCGTTCTGATCGCGTTCGTCGCCGGCGGCTTGTGGTTACAGCTTTCAGGTAAAGACGCTTCAATCTCGCCAGTGGCTTTCGTTACGCCAGTGGCTCCGATCCCTGGACCGCCTTTATCCGTGGCCGAAAAATTACCCAAAAAGCGCAAGCCGGTCTTTGTAAAACAGGATCGACAGAATGAACAGGAAGCACTCGCCGCGAAACAACAGTTGATGCTTGCGTTGCGTCTTGCCAGCGAAAAACTAAATTCAGCCTATCGCAGAACTCAAACTCCAGCTCAGATCAAAAACCAACACCGAGCAGGATGAATGGAGCAATTTATGAAATCAGTGTTGCAAACAAAGTTTAGTGCGTTAGTCATCGCCACTTTGCTCATCGGCAGCGCCGCCGTCGCGGCGAAGGCCCAGGACTCGAGGCTTCAACTCGGCAGCCTCGATCACCTTGCCGCGAAAGCGAGCGAGTCAGTCGACGTCAACATCGACGGGCGACTGATGGTACTGGCGTCGAAGGTCCTGTCCGGCGACGACCCCGACGAGAAGGAGATCAAGCAGTTGGTTGCCGGTATCAAGGGCATCTACGTCAAGAGTTTTGAGTTTGAAAACGACGGCCAATTCACGGCCGCCGACGTCGAGGCCATTCGCGCGCAACTGCGTGGTCCAGGCTGGACGCGAATGGTGAACATCACCAGCAAGAAAGAAGGCAGTGTCGAAGTTTACCTGCTGATGAATGGTGAACAGGTTGGCGGTCTCGCCGTGTTGAGCACTGAAGATCGCGAACTGACGGTGGTGAATATCGTCGGGCCGGTCGATATTGAAAAACTCGGGAAGCTCGAAGGCAAGTTTGGCGTGCCGGACCTTGGGCTCGGCACTTCAAAAACGAAAAAGAACGACGACAACTGAGGTGAGAGCGATGCCGAGGAACCATTTCAAGCACGTCGCCGCCGTTCTCTTGTGCTTCAGCTTCGCGAGCATAGCCCAGGCCGCCAAAGGTGACGATTTCAACTCCGTCGTGAAAATGATCGAGCAGTTTTACGGCGTGAAGCACGAAGGAATTCCGTTTCTCGCCAGGGCCGGAATGGGCGCCGCTCGCACCGCCGCGCGCATCAAAGGCGGCACTGCCAGGCAGATCGCCGAAGCCGGCAGCATCAAGCTCGCGGTCTTTGAAGATCAGAATTTCAATGGCGAGTTTCTGAAGTTTCGCAACACGCTGAACGCGGCGCTCAGCGAAACTTGGCTGCCGTTCGTGCAAACAGTTTCCGGCGCGACCGAGCAAAACTACATCTTCACTCGCGAGGCAAGCGACAAATACGTCGTGCTAATTGTTTCGATCGAGCAGCGCGATGCGACCGTGATCCAGGTCACGCTCTCACCCACGAACTTCGCGCGCTTGCTTAAAGATCCCGAAGGCACCGGCAAAGCCATAGCCGAAGAAGCCACGATCAACGATCAGGAGTAACTCATGTACAAACTACGCTGGAACACGCTGTTGCTGGTCGTCATTGCCGCGTTGGCCGCTCTCCCGGTTCACGCGCAGGAAGTTGAAGACACGATTCGCATCAAGACGCGCGCCGTGTTTCTCGATGCGTTGGTGAAAGACAGGAAGACCAATCTGCCAATCTCGAATCTCACGCAGGAGAACTTTCAAGTTCTTGACGACGGCAAGCCGCGCCCGATCTCTTACTTCACGCGTGAAGGTCAAGCGCGCAAACCGCTCGCGTTGATTTTGATTCTCGACTTGCGTGAAGACGGCGCCGGCAGGTTTTTGAAGGAAACAGAAATTCTGAAGGCGATGGAGAACGAGTTGGCGAAGCTTCCGCCGGGTGATGAAGTTGCGATCCTCGCGATGAATATTGGCGAAGACGAACAGCGCACTTGGGCCACTGAGTTCACCAACGATCGCGCGAAGATCGCCGCCGCACTCGCGCAGGTGCAGGAAATCTGCGCAAAGAAAAATCCACCGCCGCCGGCGCAAACTGCGCCAACAGATTCGACTCCGGTCAACAAGCAAGTAGTCTCGACCGAAACTATTCCGGGAAAGAAGGGCGTGGTCACGCGCACGACGATGAGCGACGGATCGGTCGAGGTCAAACGTGTCAGCAACAATGGAAAGATGACTGTCGATCTTGGCGACGTTTACGACATGGCCGGCGCAGTGCGTGAGGCGACGCTCAAAGCACAGCAATTGCGGCCAAACTCACAGATGTCTCTGGTGTGGATGTCCGATGGCATCGCGCCGATCTTTTTTGAAGATCGCGATGCGACGCAACAGATACTCATTCGCGACAACGTGATCTTCAACTCGCTGACAGTTGAGTTGCGCACGCTGTTTAAGTTTCTGCTGCCGGTGGGTAAACCGATTGCTGGTTGGCTGGGCATGAGTCTCTACGGCAGTGCGAAGCTGCTGGCGCAGCAGTCGGGCGGCGAAGCGGTGAAAGTCGCCCGCGTGAAAGATTATGGCGCTGGCCTGCAACGCATCATCGGCAACCTGACCGCGCGCTACAGCCTCGGCTTCACCCTCGCCGAAAACGAAAACGACGACGGTCGCATGCACCACCTCGAAGTCCGGGTCACCGCGCCCGACGAAAAAGGCAAAAAGCGCAAACTGCTCGTGAGTTCCCGGCAAGGGTATTACATGACTTATCCGCCGATTACACAGAAGCAATAACAGGATCGCCGCAACTTGCTTTCAGCAGTGCCGCGGCGGAGCCGCGATTGATTGCGAGTTCGAGGAAGCCGGCGCTGCCCCAGATGGCGAAGATCTTGTCCTCGGATCCGTTTTCATCCGCGAAGAACTGGCGAAACGTTTTGATGACCTTGCGCTTAACTGAGAGCCTGATGTTTTGAGAGTCGGGCAAGTCAGCGCGAGTGAAGTTGGTGATGCAATTGCCGAAGTGATCGATATGAATGATGCGGCCGCGGAGCTTGCCGTCCTGATCCTTCACCGGCGACAACGGCGCCAGGCGCACTTGATCTTCGATCCGTGGCCCAAGCTTCTTCGGCTTCACGCCTTGCGAGAGCGCCGCCGCAACTGGACCAAAGATGTCGCGCCCGTGAAACGTCGGACTCGGCGAGGAACGAAAATACTTCTTCGCCGTCACCTGAAACGTCTCGTGTGATGCCTCACTATCACAAACATAACTGAAGAGCCCATTGTCCGGGCCAACGAAGAAGTGCGAACCCGCAGTCACGACGATCGGGCGCCGCGTCGAGCCCACACCCGGATCAACCACGGCGAGATGAATCGTCCCAGCCGGAAAATCCCGATAACAAGTCAGCAGCGTGAAGGCGCCGGCCTCGATGTCCTGCGGTGGAATTTCGTGAGTGATATCGACCAGAGAAACGAGCGGATTACGTGTGAGGATGACGCCTTTTACTGCCGCGACAAAATAATCCGCCGTTCCGAAATCGGTGAGCAGAGTGACAACGGGCTTCACAAAACGCTCGTATCGGTTGAAGTGCGAATCTTCAAGTGCGTTCCGCGTTCGAGCCTGATGTCTTTACCACGCTGAGTCATCACCGCGCCGGTGCCGGCGCCGCCGCCAATCACCGCGCCAATCGCTGCGCCTTTACCGCCGCCCGCAATCGCGCCGATGATCGCGCCGACGCCTGAAGCCGCGCCGACTTTCGCAACATCGTCTTTCGTGGCATCGCGCCCGCGTACACCACCTTCAGCATCAACCTGTGGTTCGTTGTCGCCACCCAGCGGCGCGATCTCGATGAGTTCCGCATGAAGTTGCGCCGCCCGATTGTCGGTCGAACGAATCTGATCGAACGAGAGCTGAATTTGAGCGACGCCCTTCACTTTGCCCGGCCGTTTCACCTGTGCGACGCGTCCATCGACGATATAGCCGGCAAACTCCGCCGGCTCGATAACGCGTGCTTCGATCCTGTCGCCGCGCTGGCTGGCTTCGGTCGAAACAGGAGTCGTTAGTTCGAGCGCGAGCACCGTATTGCGGGGAATCGAAAGCGAACCATTGCCCGTTGGCGCGGGCGCGGTGTTTTGATCGCCGGTCGTTTGCGTGGTTACAGTCGCAGGAGGGTTCGCAGGAACATTCGTGGGACCTGAAGTGCTATCAGTCGCTGTTGGCCCAACACTGCCACGGCGCTTAAATCCGGCGGGCAAGTTTGAGTTGAACTGCTGGCGTTCGTAGCCCGCCGCATAACCGGCTTCGAAACCCTGCTGATAACCGTCGCGATAGTCTTCGAGTGTGCCCCACGCTTCGTTGAAGGAGCGATCGGCTTTTTGATAATCGTCTTTACTCTGATAGTCGCGCGGCGCGTTGGTCGCGATGTCTTTGTAGCCGGCGGTGTAGCCGTCTGAATATCCGGTTCGATAACCGCGTTCGAGCGCGGTCGACCCCTGCGCCACATCAGCCGCGCCAGCAGAGACGCCGGCCGAAACAAATGCCACGACGCCGCCCACGCAGACGCTCAAAAAAACCACCAGGGGAATTCTTCCAAATCTCATGGTTATGTCCTTCCAAAGAATTTACGGCCCGATGAAGGCGTAGTCTTGGGAGAGCCAACCTCGCAACCTGCGCATGCTAACATTGACTGCGGCGAGCAACAACAACTTGCTTTGAGTTCAAGCTTTAGCTTGTTTGCGTTGAACCCGCTTGACGCTCCAGAGCCGGGCGACCTAGACTCAAAACTGACCCTTCAGATGCGACCTGCCGCGGCAGAGTTGCGGCCGTCGAAACGAACTTTCAATGCCTGACCGCCGGATTTATCTCGATCACAGCGCGACGACGCCCGTCGACCCACGCGTCGCGCAGGCAATGGTGCGCACGATTACCGACGTCTTCGGCAATCCGTCGAGCGTTCACGGTTTCGGCCAGCAGGCACGCGCCGCGCTCGATCGCGCGCGCCGCGAAGTGGCCACGCTCATCAACGCACGGCCAAACGAGATCATCTTCACGTCCGGCGGCACTGAAGCAAACAATCTCGCGCTCCGCGGACTTTGCGAGACATCGGCCACCCGCGGGCGGCACATCGTCACATCGTCGATCGAACATCCTTCTGTGCGTGGTGTCTGTGCGGCGTTGGAGCAATCCGGTTGGGAAGTGACGCGCTTTCCCGTTTACGCGAACGGGATCGTGAAGGTTGAAGACGTGCGCGACGCTCTGCGGCCCGAGACTGTGCTCGTAACCGTCATGCTCGCCAACAACGAAATCGGAACCATTCAACCGATCGCCGAGATCGGCACGCTGGTGCGTGAACGACGCGCCGCGGGCCAGAAGCATCTGCATCTCCACACTGACGCTGTCCAGGCAGCGGGACGAATGGCTTTGAATGTCGACGAACTCGGCTGCGATCTGTTGACGATGTCAGCGCACAAACTTTACGCGCCGAAAGGCACTGGCGCGCTTTACGTCCGGCGCGGCGTGCGCTTGCTGGGCCAACACGTCGGCGGTCACCAGGAACGCGAACGGCGCGCGGGTACAGAAAACGTTCCGGGCATCGTCGCGTTCGGCGAAGCCGCCAAACTCGCGCGCGAAGAGTTGCAAGAACGAGCAACGCATGACGCTGCGCTCAGAGATGAGTTCGAACGCAAAGTCACGGCCGCCGTTCCCGACATCGTCTTGAACGGCGATCGAAACCAGAGACTGCCGCACCTTTCGAACATCTCGTTTCGCTACATCGAAGGCGAAGGCTTGTTGATAAATCTCGATCTGCAGGGCGTTGCAGTCTCGACCGGGTCGGCGTGTTCGTCGGGAACGCTCGAACCGTCGCCCGTGATACGCGCGCTCGGGGTCGACGACGAAATCGCGCGCGGTTCGATTCGCTTCAGTTTCGGCAAAGATAATACTGAGGCTGACGTCGATTTTGTCGTCGAGGTTTTGGCCCAGGCCGTTGAACGCTTGCGTGCGCTCTCGCCGTTAACTCGACCGCTCGTCTTTTCCTGATTCGTGTCTTACTCCGCCATCTTCAAAGATCATCTCGCGCATCCTCGTAACGCCGGCGAATTGCCGGACGCCACCGCCGTCGCTGAACAGGCAAATCCGGTTTGCGGCGATCGGCTGCGGCTTGCGTTAATCGTGAACGATGATCGAATCGAAGCTGCTCGGTTTCTCGCTTACGGCTGTCCGCCGACGCTGGTGTGCGGTTCGGTGCTGACTGAGTTGATTATCGGAAAGACAACGAGTGAAGCGAGGAAACTCGCGCGCGCCGATCTGCTCGAAGCCGTCGGCGGCTTGCCGTCGCGAAAACATCATGCGGCGGCGTTAGCCATCGAAGCACTCAACACGGCGCTATCGTGAGCGTTAGAGGTTTGCCACAAAGAGGCACAAAGCTTTTTCAGTGCGGTGGTGTGCCAACTACGCGTGGGCGGCCGGGAGCGCCGGCGGCTGGCTCGATGGTCTTCCCGTTGTGATACTGCGGCCCACAATACTTCTTCGGCTCCGTTCCCAACACAAACGTCTTCGTGCGAATGATCGGGCAAGAGTCCACTGCGAGCAGACCCGTAGTCGGATCGATGTCGAGCGTGATCGTTCCCTGAAGGCGACTGTCCGGCACCGCGGTTGGAACAACAGGATGGCGCGGTGACGGCAACGGCGAAACAGTAGGCGCAGGAATCGGCTCCATCGGCTGCGGCTCGATTCCGGGCGTTGGCGACGGCAGTTCTTCCGGCGATGCTTCTTCGGTCGGCGACGCAGTCGCTTCACTTGGACCAGTGCCGTTGATGAAATACTCGGTTCGTTTTTCCGTGTCGCCCGGCATCGTCGGCTGGCCGGTCTTCGGATTCACTTCCATCTCGGTGACACCGGAAGGCGCGGTCCAATCGCCATCCCACTCGGGATGTTCCGCCAGCGCAACCTGCATGAAGTCTGACCAAATCGGCAACGCTGAATTCGCGCCGGTCAGGCCGAGTTGCGAACCATCGTCGAAACCAACCCAAACTGCACACACCAGATTCGGCGTGTAACCGGCAAACCAACCGTCGCGTGAAGTCCCGGTTTTGCCGGCGAGCGGCATTTTCAGGCCGCGAGCACGCACCGGCGCGGCGGTACCGCGATTGACGACGTCTTTCATGAACGACGTCATCACGAAAGCGACTTCGGGACGCAGCACTTCACTCCGCGTGGTTGTCGGCGCAACGATCGTCGTGCCGTTGCCGCTCGTGACGCGATTAATCGAGATCGGCGTGGTCCTGGTTCCGAGATTGGCGAACGACGTGTACGCGGACGCGATTTGCAACGGCGTTGCTTCGCTCGTGCCCAACGCCATCGCCGGATAAGCGCGCGGCGGTTTCGGCAAGCCCGCCTTCGCCGCGAGTCCCATCACGCGACCAATCGTGACTTCCATCGCGACTTCAACCGTCACGACGTTGAGGCTGTGGACCAGCGCATCGCGCAACGTTACCGGTTCGTGACTGTACGTCTCGCCGAAGTTTCCGGGTGAATACTCCTGGTTATCAAACGTGAACGTCTTCGGCTCGTCCATGAAAGTCGTCGACGGCGTGATCACGCGCGGTATCGGGTCGTAAGCCGTGTTGAGCGCGGTGGCGTAGACGAAGGGCTTGAAAACGGAACCCGGCTGCCGCAGTGCCTCAGCTGCGCGATTCAACTGGCTCTTTGAATAATCGCGCCCGCCCACCATCGCCACGATTTCGCCCGTCTTCGCGTTCATCGCGACCAGCGCCGCTTGCAGCGTGCCCGGCTCGAAACGCCGCGACTGAATCTTGTCCAACGCCGCGAGTTGCTTCGTCAACGCGGCATACGCAGCGCGTTGAAGATCCATATCGATCGTCGTGTAGATGCGCAGGTGCTCAGTTCCACTCGCACTGGAAACGAGATTGTCGAGCTGGTTCTGCACGTAGTCGACGAAGTAAGGCGCATCGGAAACATCGATGCGGCCCCTCACAGGCGCTACTTGCAACGTTGTTTCCTTGGCCGCTTTTGCCTGGTCGGCGGTGATGGCGCCTTCCTCGGCCATCGAGTCGAGCACTTGATTGCGCCGCGCGGTCGCGGTTTCGATCTTGGTGTACGGGTTGTAACGATTCGGGCTGCGAATCAAGCCGGCAAGAAATGCCGACTCGGGCAGCGTCAGGTTCGTCACGTCCTTATTGAAATAAGCATTTGCTGCTTCGCCAAAACCGTTGATCGAAAAGCCTGCCTGTTGGCCCATGTAAACCTGATTGCAATAAAGGCCGAAGATCTCCTGCTTGCTCAAGCGCGTTTCGAGAATGATCGACATATAGGCTTCTGCGATCTTGCGCCGCCATGTTTGTTCGGGTGAAAGCAGCAGGTTCTTGACGAGTTGTTGCGTGATGCTCGAACCGCCCTGGCGGGCAATCGGCGAGTTTGGATCCGAGTCGTAGCGACGAATAAACGCGCGAATGATGCCGCGAATGTTGACGCCGTAGTGCTCAAAGAACGATCGATCTTCGGTGACGGTGATCGCTTTCACCAGGTGCGGCGGCAGATCGCCGAAGCTGATGACTTTTCGCTTGGCGCGTTCCGTGCCGGTGACGGAACTGATTAGTTCCGGTTCGAGCCAGGCGTGATCGATCGGGTCGCGATTGTCGATATCGTAAAGCGAGCTGATTGCTTTGCCGCTCCCGTTGAACTGCACGCGCACGTGGCCAACCTGTTGCCGGCCATCGACGCTGGAAGCACTGCTCGGTTCGATCTCGAGCGTGTTGCCGTTGGCTGCATAACGGCCGCGAGAGGTGTCGGCCTGCTGTGTTTTCTCGACGTAACCGGCGCGCTTCAGAAAGGCGATCAGATCCGGTTCGGAGATCGTTTCGCTAACGCGAAGCTGTTTCGGCGCCGCGTAGATGCCGGCGGAACGCGTGTACACTTCGCCCGCGAGCAGGTTGTCGATGCGATGTGAAAAGATGGTCCAATAGTAGATTAAGATGCCGAGCACAGCCGCGCCGATAAAGACGAGCGGAATAATGACCGGCGCGCTTACGAGTCGCCGCAGAAAGCGACGAATGAAGCTAGGCTTGTGTTCGACGTAAGAGACTACGCGTGGATTGCGACCAGGCGATGGTTGATTCGTTGGCGGATAACGTACTGGCACAGTTGACTATTACGCTGCTTTTAACCGAGTGTTCCTTCCGGCTTTAGTTTGACAGTAGTACCCGCTTTCGCTAACGTGGCTTCCCTGCCCTGGCCAGACATTCGCCACTGTGATGCCGTACTGCTCGTATGAGTCTACCATCCCGCCCGCGATTCCTTCTCACTAGTCGTGCCAGGATTCGGCTCGGCCTTGTGGCCGTGGGCTTGATGGTCGTGATCGGCACGGTGGCATTTCACCTGTTGGAAGGGTGGTCTATAGCTGATAGCCTTTACGCCACCGCCCAGACTGTAACAACAGTCGGGTTCGGCGACGTGGTGCCGCACACTTTTTATGGCCGCCTCTTCGCCAGTGTCTTCATGCTTTTTGGTGTCGGCATCGTGCTTTATGCTCTGACCAGCACGGTGCAATCGATCATTCAATCGGAAATGCTTTCGACGTTTGGGCACTTACGCCGTTCACTGAAGATGAGCAAACTGCGAGATCATTTTATCATCTGTGGCGCGGGCCGTGTTGGTTCGCATTTAGTTCGCGGCTTGATAAGCACCGGCGATCCCTTCATTGTGATCGAAAGCGATCCGAAAAAGGTCGAAGAACTTTCGGATCACGGCATCGCGGTGCTTATGCGCGATGCCACGCTCGAAGAGAGCTTGCGCGAAGCGGGCGTCGAGCATGCACGCGGGCTCGCGACCTGTTTGCCCGACGATGCCGATAATGTTTACGTCGTGCTGACGGCTCGCGATCTGAATCCGAACCTGCACATCGTCGCGCGCGCGGCCGCGGAACAAGCGGAGAGTAAACTGATCCGAGCCGGCGCAAATCGCGTGGTCGCGCCGACGATCATCGGCGGGCATCGTATGGCGATGGCGTTAACCAAGCCGGCGGTCGGCGATTTTCTCGATTCGGTTACCGCGAACGAACTCGAACTCGGTTTCGAGCAGGTCGAGATAGAAGCAGGATCGAAGCTGATCAGCCGCAAGCTGCGCGAGACGGTGATTAGATCGGAATTGAATATCGTAGTCGTGAGTATTCGCCGCAATAACGGGAAAGTAGTGTTCAATCCGAGCGGCGAGACAGAGATTCAAGATGGAGACCTGCTCGTCGCGATCGGCAATGCGGAGTCGTTGCGCAAGCTGAACGAACTGGCGCGTAGTCGCGTCGCGGCGGAGAGCAGCGTGAGCAAATGAAAATTTTGGTGACCGGTGGCAGTGGTTATTTGGGCACGTATGTACGCCAATTTTTCTCAGCCGACGATTTCTCGCGCCGCTCGGGTGTCGACGTCCTGAACGACGCGGACGTGGAGCGAGTGCAGGATTACGACGCTGTAATTCATCTCGCCGCGCACTTCGACAAGCATCCCGACGGCGCGCAACAGTGTTTCCAAACCAACGCCGACGGCACGCGAAACGTCCTGCGAAACGTGAAGCCGGGCGCCGCTTTTATCTACGCTTCAACCAAAGACGTTTACGGCACTCATGCGAATCCGCTCGAAGACGTCGCGGAGTCAACGAGCACGGAATACTGCGGGCAGACGGCGTTTGAGTGGTCGAAACTGATCGGCGAGCATTACGTCCGTTACTACGCGCAACAGCGCGAGTTTCGCGCGTGCATCTTTCGCCTCTCGACGGTTTTCGCACGGCCGTCCGAAGGCAACGACTTCGGGTTTGTGACGCACTACGTCGAATCGATCAAGCACCGGCAACCGATTCGCTTGGCTGCCGGCGTCGATCCGATTCGCGATATTCTTTACGTCGATGATTTTTCGCGCGCGTGCCGTTCGTTCTTGAACTCGTCGCTTTCGTTCGGGCTCTATAACCTCGGCGGCGGCCGTTTGAATGCGGTGAGCTTGCGCGGCATCATCGAACGAGTGGGCAAGATGATCGAGATCGAGCCGGTGATTGAAGAAGACGCGCGGCTGCCGGCGCCGGTGCCGTTGCGCTACGTTTCGGATCTGACGCGCATCAATAGCGAGTTGGATTGGCGACCGCAGATCGGAATTGACGACGGGTTGCGGGTGCTTTTGTAGTTTATGACTCGGGTTCAGGCCAGTGAGATCAAGCGAGTTGTAGTTCGCGGCACGAACTGGGTCGGCGACTCGGTGATGACTGTGCCGGCGTTGCGCGCGCTGCGAAGGGTTTTGCCGGAAGCAAAGATCACGCTCGTCGTGCGGCCAAGCGCGACCGGGATTTTTTCTGGGGTTAGTTTTATTGACGACGTGCTTGCCTATGATCGGCGTGGCGTTGGATCGGTGATTTCACAGATCAGGGAGTGGCGGCGGCTGTCGTTTGATCTCGCGGTGCTGTTTCAGAACGCGTTTGAAGCGGCGTTGATTCCCTTCTTCGCCGGCGTGCCGATGAGGCTTGGGTACGCGACCGAATCTCGGCAAGCGTTGCTGACGCATCCACTCGCGTTGCCCGATTGGCGTTCGTCGCGGCACGAAGTCTTTTATTACTTGTATCTCGTTACCGCGCTTGAGCAAATGTTGTTCGGCACGAGTGCGATTTGTGAGCAGGAGCCGGATGCGAGTCTCGAGATCTCTGAGTCACGCAAAACAGAAGCGGACGAACTGCTGCGCGTTTACGGCGTGCGTGAAGGCGCGCCCGTGATCGCGTTGTGTCCCGGATCGATTAACAGCCGGGCGAAGCGCTGGCCCGCTGAGTCGTACGCGGCCCTGGCCGATCGGTTGATCGATTCACAGCGGCAGGTGTTACTGATCGGTTCGGCGGACGAAGCTGACGTCAGTCGCGAAGTCACGAGCCGGATGAAACAACAGCCGATTGTGTTGACCGGCAAAACATCTTTGGATCAGATCACGGCGGTGCTTTCGTTGGTTGACCTGGTAGTTACAAATGATACCGGTCCGGCGCACATCGCTGCTGCGTTGGGACGGCCGACGCTCGTGATCTTTGGACCGACTAATCCGCTGACGACGCGTCCTTTTGCACCTGAAGCCGAGATCTTGCGCCATCCGCCGGATTGCGCGCCGTGCATGTTGCGCGACTGCCCGATCGATCATCGCTGCATGACGGCGATCACCGTCGATGAAGTTTTCGAGCATTCCCAGGCACTGCTCAAACGCGCCAGCTTTGCCAAAACCGTGAGGAGCCTTTGCGATTCGGTCGCGTAATGAGCAGATGAAACGACCCGCACTCTTCATGGATCGCGACGGCACGATTTCCGAGGAAGTCGGCTACGTTAATCATCCATCTCGCTTTCGTGTATTTCCCTACACCGCCGCGGCGATCAAGCTGCTCAACGAGAACGGCTGGCTCGCGGTCATCGTGACGAACCAGGCCGGCGTCGCGCGCGGCTACTTTGCCGAAGACGTGATCCTGCAAGTTCACGATCGTCTTCGGGGCGAGATCGAAAACGCTTCCGCGAAGCTCGACGCGATTTATTACTGCGCGCATCATCCGTCTGTCGGCGAGCCGCCGTATCGCCTGGACTGCGACTGCCGCAAGCCGAAGACTGGATTGATCGACCAGGCCACGGCGGATTTGGAGATCGATCGCGAAAGAAGCTGGATGGTCGGTGATCGCTACAGCGACATCGAGCTGGCGCGCAACGCAGGCGTGCATTCCGCGTTTGTGTTGAGCGGATACGGACGCGGCGAGTGGGAGTATCAACGCGGCGCGTGGAAACTGGAACCCGAAGTCGTGGCTGAGAATCTGCTGGAGGCGGTAAAGAAGATTATCGAACGAGATGCTGCAAGAGCGACTGCTTAACATTGTCAGGCGTTTCTCCGAACGGAAACTGCTGATCGCCGGCGACAGTATCGCGGACAAGTTTCTTTACGGATCGATCGCACGAGTCTCGCGCGAGGCGCCGGTTTTTATTTTGCGGCACGAGTTGACCGAGACGGTGCCAGGCGGCGCAGCGAATTGCGCAGCGAACCTCGCCGCGCTCGGCGCTAACGTTTCGCTGATCTCAATCGCCGGCCAGGACGAAGCCGGACTGGCGCTGCGCGACAAGCTTCACGCTGCGGGCGTTAATGTCGACGGGCTCGTGTTGTCAGAGAAAGTTCAAACGACGACAAAGGTACGAGTCCTCGCGGGTCACTCGCATGCAAACAAGCAGCAGGTGATCAGAGTCGACTACGAAGGCGCGCCTTTAAGTGATCCCGCGTTGCGCGACGCCGTAAACCGTTCGCTCAAGAACGGCATCGCCGCAGCCGACGCCGCGATCATTTCCGATTACAACTATGGCTTGATCGATCAACCAGCAGTCGAACTGATTCGTGAGGCGCAACGCGCGAAGAAGATTCCCGTACTTGTCGACTCTCGCTTTCGCCTGTCGGATTTTTCCGGCTTTACTGCCGCCACGCCTAACGAGGATGAAGTCGAACACCTCGTGGGCCAACCCGTCGAATCGACGGAGCAGTTGGAATTAGCGGGCTCGCGATTAAAAGAGAAACTGCAGTACGAGGCGCTACTCGTCACGCGCGGCCGGCACGGCATGATGTTGCTGGCACAAAACGAAACGCCGCTGCATATTTCTGCGGCCGGAGATCAACTCGCAGTCGACGGCACTGGCGCCGGCGACACCGTCATCGCCACGTTTGCCCTCGCACTCGCTTCGGGCGCGTCGTTTGCCGAAGCCGCGCGGCTCGCAAATTACGCCGGCGGACTCGTCGTGATGAAACGCGGCACCGCTTCAGTCAGCGCCGCGGAACTCGAACACTCAATCAATGATCTTAAATCGTGAAGACCTGGTGACGCGGATCAACGCCGACCGTAAGAACGGCTCGCGTGTGGTTCTGGCGAACGGTTGTTTCGACGTGCTGCACGTTGGGCACGTTCGTTATCTCGCGGGCGCGCGCGAACTCGGCGACGTGCTGGTGGTAGGAGTGAACTCCGACGCTCAAGTCGCGCGATTGAAAGGCGACGGGCGACCGATCGTTTGCGAAAGCGAGCGAGCCGAGCTGGTGGACGCGCTCGAAGCGGTATCGTATGTAACGGTTTTCCCCGAGCCAACGGTCGAACAACTGCTGCTCGCACTCAAGCCTGACGTTCACGCGAAAGGCACCGATTACACCGAAGACTCCGTGCCCGAACGTGACGTGGTACGATCCTACGGCGGCCGCGTCGCCATTGTCGGCGACCCGAAAGATCATTCGACTTCGGCTATTCTTGCGAAGCTGGGAGACGTTCATGACGAACACACGTAAGGCCATCGCGATCGCGAGCGCGCTGTTGGTTCTTTGGCTTCCCGCGTTTGGTCAGACCAAATTCAATCCCGACGGCGCCTTTTTCGCTATCGGCGAACTGCCAAACGAATTCAAGGATTTGAGCGGCATATATCTGAACGGCCGGCGACTGCGACGACTGCCGACGCAATCGTTGCAGCTCAACAACGGCAAGAAGTTTCACTACAAGACCCTGACTGTGAAGCAGGACGATTTCAGTTTCACAACGGAGACGCTGGCCGGCGCCTCTTACACCTTCGCGGGAAAATTTCTGCGCGGCGGAGTGTTCGCGGAGCAAGACCTGAACGACGAGCAGCCCGTGCTCGAAGGAACGCTGGCGAAGTATAAAGGCGGAAAGAAAGTTGCGGAGGCGAAACTCAAGTTTAGTTATTTCGGCGGCACCTAAGCGCGAATTAATGAGAGTCCTGATCGTAAAACTAGGTAGCATCGGCGACATCGTCCACACTCTGCCCGCGCTCGCCGCACTGCGCACAGCCCTCCCCGAAGCCGAAATTTCCTGGGTCGCAGAACGTTCTTCCTCTGAAATTTTGAAAGACAACCCGATTTTAGATCGCCTCATCGAAGTCGACACGAAGGCGTTGAGGCGCGGGCTGATGTCTGGGGAGACGCTGCGGGCACCGCGCCAGCAGTTACGTCGGTTACGCGCCTCAGCCTTCGATGTCGCCTTAGACTTCCAGGGATTAATCAAATCAGCTTCGATAGCGCGCCTCTCAGGCGCGCGACGCGTTTTTGGCTATTCGCGAGCCGGTTTGCGCGAACCCGTTAGCGGTATCTTTCTGTCGAAGCGGATCGCCGTCCCGCCACGCACGCACGTCATTCGCAAAGCCTTGCTCCTGTTGGAAGGAGCGTTGGGTGTCCAGGTGTCGGACGAACTTACCTTTCCGATCGGCCTCACCAATTCCGCTACCGTGGAAGCCGAGCGCGCGGCCGCGGACACCGGAGGCAAGTACGCGATTCTGAACCCTGGCGGCGGCTGGCCGACAAAGTTATGGAGTGCGGAACGATTCGGCGCCTTGGCCGATCGGCTCTGGTCCAACTATGGGATTCGTTCGCTCGTCACGCATGGGCCGAACGAAGCAGAGCTAGCTGAAACGGTAAGGCGCTCGTCAGAGTCTGAAAGTGCGATTCCGGTCAGCGTATCTTTGAAGGGCTTCTACGCGCTGGCGAAGCGGGCGCGCGTTTACGTTGGTGGCGACACGGGACCGACGCATATCGCCGTGGCCGCAGGTGCGCCGATTGTCGGACTATTTGGGCCAACGGAGTGGTGGCGCAACGGCAGCCCCAATCCAGCGGACATTTGCGTCGAACGCAACGACATCGATTGCCGCGTCGATTGTCACCGGCGTGCATGTTCGAAATGGATCTGCATGGACATCAGCGTCGAACGTGTATTCGAGGCCGTCAGCCGCAGGATGGAAACTAATGGCGCGTAGAGGAGGAACATGGATTCAGCGCTGGCGTGTGCCGCTCGGTTTTTTGTGCGCCGCGGTATTTTTGCTGCTGGCGAAACCGACGCGCACGGCGCTTCTCATCGGCGCGTGCGTCTCGTTACTGGGCCTCTTGATTCGGGCGTGGGCCGCGGGCCATATTCGCAAGAATGCTCAACTCGCGATCTCCGGCCCGTATGCTTTCACGCGAAATCCGCTTTATTTAGGTAGTTTTTTGTTGGGCCTTGGGTTTACTATTGCGTCAGGCCAGTTGGTCCTGGACCTGCTCTTCGCCGCGCTATTTTTGGGCATCTATTTCCCCGTGATGCGCGTCGAAGCCGGGACGCTGGCCGAACTTTTTGGCAAGGAGTATGAGGTTTATAAGCAGTCAGTCCCTTTGTTTTTTCCGCGCCTGACGCCATTTCGCCAACATGACTCTCTCCGCGTCAAATTCGATCGCTCACTTTATTTCCGTTATCGAGAATATCGTGCGGCGCTGGGGTTAGTGATCGCGTGGGGATTGCTTCTCATTAAGTCTTACTATCAATAGCTTGCATAAACCAAACAAAATCGGCTTCATCTTGCTGCTCGCGCTGGCGCTTGCGCTCTTTACTGTTCACACGCCCTACGCGCAAAAGGCGCCTGCGACTACCGCCGCACGACCGTTTGAACCGCTCGAAGAGCTCCACTTCGAAGCAGAATTTTCGCGCGCGCTGATCCGCCGGCTCGACGTTGCCGATCTAAAGTTTCGCGCCACGCGCACGCCTCTGAAGGACGCATCAGGAAACACCGACGCCTACACTTTGACGTTCAACGCCGAAGTGACGAGCAAAGGATTCTTCGCGCGCCTGTTCAATCTGAAGTTTCGCGAAGTGGTCGAATCGATCGTCGAGCCGATGAGTTTCACGGTCGAGAAAACAACGATCCTCGATGAACAAGGAAAGCGAGTCCGTGAAACCAAGTCGACCTTTGATCAGTCGAATGGCACGATGACGTGGACTTTGCGCGATCCAAACAATCCCGCCAGCGAACCCCGCCAGGCAACGACAGAGTTTTCCGGAACGCAACTGCAAGATGTTCTCTCGGCGATCTATTTCATTCGCGTTCAACAGCTCCAGATCGGCAAGTCGTTCAACATCTCCATCGGCGACGGCGGTCGCGTCTACACGATTCCCGTGAAAGTCGAAGAGAAGAAAAAGATTAACACAGTGCTCGGACGCGTCGATGCGCTGCGAGTTAGTGCGGAACTGTTCGGGCCCGACCGGCTGATCGATAACGAGAAAGGCGAGTTCTCGATTTGGCTCACTGCGGACGCGCGGCATATTCCGATCGGCGGCCACGTCAAAACGGATTACGGCACTTTCGACATCAAACTCAAACGCGTAATCACCAGCGCTCCCGCCGCAAGGTAGTTTCGTCAGATAATCCAAACATGCGTGAGCCACTGATCATTGGTCATCGGGGTGCGTCTGCTGTCGCGCCGGAAAACACGATGGCCGCTTTCGCAGCGGCCGTTGCGGCCGGCGCTGACGGAATCGAGTTTGACGTGCGCCTGAGTGGCGACGGCGTGCCGGTCATCATTCACGACGACACGTTGCAACGCACAGTCGGGTTGAAAAAACGGGTCGTAGATTTGACGGCCATCGAGTTGCGCGCGGTTGATGTGCCGAGTTTGAGAGAGCTGTTTGAGTTGATGACGGGGAACACTTTGGTCTTGTACTTGGAGCTTAAGGAGAACTCTGCGGAATTATCAGCACGGTGTTGCGAGTTAATTAATGAGTTCTCATTTGCAGAACGAGTAATTGTGGAATGTTTCGACCTGCCGGTCTTGAAGCAAATTGATCCCGCGCTGACAACTGCCGCGTTGTTTGGGCCACGGATTTCCACAGATCGAAACCGGATTGAGAAAGCTTTGGAAGTAGGCGCCTCGGTAATTGCGCTTCATCATCGACTCGCAAGACCACCGCTCGTCGAACAAGCGAGACACGCGGGGCTCAGAGTTGTTGTTTGGACCGTCGATAGCCCGGCGTGGGTCGCGCTCGCGCGAACGATGGAGATCGAAGCACTGATCACAAATGATCCCGCGAGGCTGATTGAAGCCGCCGATCAGATTCGCGTAGAGTTGAGCTGATGACGCGCCCGCTGGCCCAGTTCAACCGGTTCTTCGTTTCCGCTGATTTTTCAGTTTCCTATCGCCGGGCCAAACAACTTCACTGGCAAAGCCAGGCGACGTCGGGCTACTCGCTGCTCGCGACGCTCAACGGCCAACTGACGTACGCAGTCGATAACCATCAGTCAGATCTGCCCGCGCCAAAATTCGTATTCTTCGAGCCAAACGTCAGCATTACGGCGAACGCTGCGCAGACTGAAGTTCTCTTCCTGACGCTTTCGGCATCGTTCGTGATGCAACACGCGACCGCGATGCGTTTGATTCCGCCAAACTCGACCATCACCTTGAAGCCCGCACAGTTCAGCGGCGATCCAAAACTCGATCCGCTGTTCGCTGAATTCGTCGCCGAGTTGGCTGACGATAAGCCGGGCAAAGAGATCGTGATGCGAGCGCTCGTCGAACAATTGCTGGTTCACGTGCTGCGAAACTACGCGCAACCGCGACGTTCGGAAGAGCTGGAACTCTCGCGCGTCGGCCTTATTGATCGCCGCATTCGCCGTTCAGTCGAGCTGATGCACACGCAACTCGATCAGGAGTTGACACTCAAAGCGCTCGCCGCCGCTTCGTATCTTTCTCCGTTTCACTTCGCCCGCTTGTTCAAGAAACTCACCGGCTCGACGCCACATAACTATCTCGCGGGCGTTCGCGCCGCACGCGCGCAACTGCTGTTGGCGGAAACCGAACTGTCGGTGACGGAGATTGGTTCGCGCGTCGGCTATCTCAGCGCCAGCCATTTCACCAAAGCGTTTCGCCTCGCCACCGGAACCACGCCGCGCGAATTTCGCAAAGCGCTGATCCCTGTCAACAACACCTCAGCAAACGAACGCCAATAATGCGCAAGATCCGTCGCTTCGCCATCCCTCCTCGTTAGTATCATCCTTTCAAAATCTTTTTCGAGGAGAATGCGAATGCCTGTTGCCAAGCAAGCGGAGATCAGTCCAGCGGATGGAAAACTCGGAGTGTTACTGGTTGGACTCGGTGCGGTCAGCACGACTTTTATCGCCGGCGTTGAAGCGGTGAAGAAAGATTTTGCGCAACCAATCGGCAGCCTCACGCAAATGGGCACGATCCGGCTCGGCAAAAGAACGGACAATCGCGTTCCACTGATCAAAGACTTCGTGCCGCTCGCGCAACTGAAAGATCTCGTTTTCGGCGCCTGGGACATCTTCCCGGATTCAGCCTACGACGCCGCGCTCAATGCCGGCGTGCTCGAGAAGGAACTGCTGGCGCAACTCAAAGAGCCGCTGCGCAAGATCAAGCCGATGAAAGCGGTGTTCGATCAGTCGTATGTGAAGCGTTTGAGCGGAACGAACGTTAAGACCGGCAAGAACAAGTTCGAACTCGCGCAACAACTCATCGACGAAATCGCCGAGTGGAAAAAGAAGAACAAGTGTTCGCGGCTGGTGATGATCTGGGCCGCGTCGACTGAGATTTTCCTGAAGCCTCATCCGGTGCACAAGACGCTGGAAACGTTTGAGAAGGCGATGAAGGAGAACCACAAAGCGATCGCGCCTTCGATGATCTATGCGTACGCGGCGTTGAAGTCGGGTGTGCCTTTCGCGAACGGCGCGCCGAACCTGACGGTGGATATTCCGGCGTTGATGACTTTGGCCGACAAGAACCGGCTCGCGATCTGCGGCAAGGATTTCAAGACCGGACAGACGCTAATGAAGACGATCATCGCGCCCGGCTTGAAGTCGCGCATGCTTGGTCTGCACGGCTGGTACTCGACGAACATTCTCGGCAACCGCGACGGCGAAGTGCTTGACGATCCCGACTCGTTCAAGACTAAAGAAGAGTCGAAGTTGTCAGTGCTTGAATACATCTTGCAGCCGGAAGTTTATCCGAGTCTCTACAAAGACTTCTCGCACGTCGTGCGCATTAACTATTACCCGCCGCGCGGCGACAACAAGGAAGGTTGGGATAACATCGACATTTTTGGTTGGCTCGGTTATCCGATGCAGATCAAGATCGACTTTCTCTGCCGCGACTCGATTCTCGCGGCGCCGATCGTTCTCGATCTCGCGCTTTTCCTAGACCTGGCGCAAAGATCCGGCATGAAGGGCGTGCAGGAATGGCTTTCGTTCTATTTCAAATCGCCACAAACAGCGCCTGGACTGTATCCCGAGCACGACATCTTCATTCAGCTCATGAAACTCAAGAACACGCTGCGGCACCTGCGCGGCGAGGATCTGATCACTCACCTGGGTTTGGAGTACTACGATTAAAAACGTTTTGATTCACCAATAGCGCAAAACGTGCGGTTCCCTGCTGCGAGATTGCGCCCGTACACTATTTGTCAGTAATTGCTTGACACGAAATGTCAGGCAACCCGAAGCGCTCGCTGTAATAGCTTGTGTTACTTCGGCGATTGGCCGATATTTTATGGTGACAATCGCGACGGAGTTGTATATATAGCTTCCGGTCAGGCGGCGTTCCAGCGCTAAAACTCCGCCCGGCGAACTTCGATTCTTCACGGCGCATCAATTTAACGTGCGGATCGTTCCTTGCTAGTAACCGAATGGGCCAGCAGTTTTTGGCTCGTTGATTCGGAAAATGGACCCGACGTAACGGCAAGGAGCAAGCCGATGCTAGCTGAGATGGACATGACAAGAGTGACGAACAACCCGGGTACGATTTTCCTCGATCCCGATCAAAAGAGCCCACGCGCTCAGGATTTTGAAGAGAGACTGACCGCGCGCATCGTGGGTCAGGAACGCGCCGTGCGGCGCATGAGTGGTCTCTATCAAATATTTCTGGCGGGCATGAACCCGCCCAACCGCCCGATCGGCACGATGTTATTTCTTGGGCCAACCGGTTCGGGAAAGACCCGCGTAATCGAAGCGGCCGCGGAAGTTCTCTACGGCGATACGAACGCGGTCGTCAAAATCGACTGCGCTGAGTTTCAGCACTCGCACGAGATCGCCAAGCTGATCGGCTCGCCTCCGGGATACCTCGGCCATCGCGAAACTTCGCCGATGCTGACCCAGGAGAACCTCGATCGAATGCACACTGACGAGATGAAGGTCTCGCTGGTGCTGTTCGACGAGATCGAAAAAGCTTCCGATAGCTTGTGGCAACTGCTGCTCGGCATTCTCGATAAAGCGACGTTGACTTTGGGCGACAACCGTCGCGTCGACTTCTCGAAGTCGATGGTGATCATGACTTCCAACCTCGGCGCACGCGAGATGTCGGAGTTGATTTCCGGTGGTATCGGTTTCGCTCCAGGCAAAGGCGCGAAGTCGCCGAACGATACGGAAGTAGATCAGAAGATTTATCGCACGGCAGTCGAAGCGGCGCGGCGCAAGTTCTCGCCGGAGTTTATGAATCGCATCGACAAAGTGGTGGTCTTCCGCTCGTTGAAAGAACATCACCTGCGGCAGATTCTCGATCTCGAGCTGCAAGCCGTGCAGGATCGCATCATGCAGTCGGCCGGAACCAAGTTTGTCTTTCAGTGTTCAGACACCGCGAAAGACATGCTGTTGAAGGAAGGACTCGATTACAAATACGGCGCCCGGCACCTGAAGCGAGCGGTCGAACGATTCCTGGTTTACCCGTTGTCGAATCTGGTGGCCACCGGCCAAATCGGACTCGGAGACCTGGTACACGTCGACGTCGATGGCGTACGCAATCGCCTGGTGTTTTCGAAGAGTTCAGGTGGCGCGTTGATTCACGAGATGGAACAAGGCGCAGCCGCACCGGACAATTCAAGTGAGACTTTATCAGGCGGAGTTGGCTTGCCGATTCCGCAAGCTTCGAAGGCCGCGAAGAAAGGACAGGGCCGCGAGAAAAGCGAGAGCTAAGGATTCGATCCGCGGCTTAACTTGGTGAGTGATTCGTGTGCGAGTCGAGCCAGGAACGGATCAGCGCTGAGAGAAACAGATTGAAGCGCCGGAATAGCCGCAGGATCTCCAAGCAGACCTAAAGCGCGTGCGGCTTCGCGGCGAACATCATCAGGAAACTTTTCATTGCTAACCGCTGAAATCAGAGCCGGAGTTCCGGCTCTGTTTTTTATTTGCCCCAGCGCGACTGCGGCAGCGCGCAAAACCAAAGGGTTCGTCTCCGGCTTGTGCTTGCTCTTCGCGGGCGTTGAGAGTTGCGGGGCTAACGTATTTGCCAGCGCCGTCACGGCGTTCTCGTCACGAATCTCGCCCAACGCAACTGCCGCCGCGCCACGCACCCCCGCTTCTTTATCATTCAACAATCGATCGCTGAGTGCCGCCGTCGCTGTCTTGCTGCGTGTTCCGCCGAGAGCGTAAGCCGCTTCACGACGCACAAACTCATCCTGGTCGTTCAATAACGGCAATAGCGCCGCGGCGCTTTCAGATCCATCGAGCGCGAGAATCGCTTTTGCCGCGGTTACGCGAATGATCGGTGAAGGATCCTTGAGCGCCGGCAAAGCAACATGCGAAGCAGCCGCGAGGTGCATCGCACCGAGGCGCATCAATGCGTCACGACGTTCTTCTTCATCACTGGAAGCAAGTCGTTGCTGTTGTTTCTCGATCTGGATTTGAGTTGAACCGCGAGTTGATTGAGCAAAAACCGTGGGACACAGACTGACAATCACGCCGGCGGCGAGTGCCGCCACTGTGAACCTGACGCTATGAATTAGCCGTTCGCGCATTCAGAGGTAAGCGCCGACCCGCGCGGCCGCTCGCTTTTCCGCTTTCCGGCGTACCGCCTCCCACTCAAACGCCTGGCGCGCTCGCTGGTTTTCGCGAGCCTCGGCCAGGACGGATACCATGTCATCCTCCGAGCTGGAAGAGACGATTTTCGAACGGCGAGTCGATTCCATTGCCGAGATGTAGTCTAAGACCTCACCTACTTCAGCATCATTTAGCGTCTCGAGTTTCTGGGCGAGAAACTGACGCTGATTGTTTGTTCGGCCCATTTCCGTGCTCCTTTCGGGGCGACGAGTTCTAGCGACGGGGCAGCAATATACACGACCAAAAACCGGGGAAGCAAGAATATCGGCCAATAGAAAACAGGTGGGAACTAGTCGATACGCGACGCAATGCCGTGAACTGTATCGACAATCAGCACGGCAATCGGCGGATAAACAATCAAATCGGGAACCAGCAAAGCAGCCCAGGTGTAAGCCAGCATGCTCGACTGCACGACGTTCGGATGGCGAAACATCAACGTCATGTCGGTAAAAAAGTCCTGCCAGTGCCAGCCGATGTAAAGTCCGACGCCGACGCTGAGCGCATAGCCGACGAGTAAAAATGTATAAGCTGAAAAACGCGTGAACGGCTGTTCCGGCTCATTCTCGCTGCGCATGATCGAGCCCACCATCAACTTGGGCGTGTAAGTGTAGTGAGCGAGATATTCGCGGAGACGGTTTGCGAGATGCCAAACGCCCATCACGAACAGCGTCAGCACGATCACTTTTCCCCACGTCGAGAAGACCGTCCACAATTGAGGACGCATCATCGCGAGAAAGAATGTCGAAAGAAATAATGAAACAGTGGTGAACACTGCGCGCTGGCGCTCACGGTTCTCTAATCGATCGCGTTCGAGAACCTCATCAACCAGGCGATCCCATTTCGCCTGCACTGCGAGATTGCGCGCGCGTTTCGCGTGTGGATTGTTGGAGTCGAGAATCGAATAACTGCGAGTTTGCTGGGCCTTTAGTTTTTCGTCGTAGTAGGCCCGCTCCTGCGGGTCGATCAGCGTGTGATACGCCTTCGACAACAAGGCAAACTGTCGCCCGGCCTCGGAGTTTGGATTGAGATCAGGATGGCTTTTGCGCGCGAGTTTCCGGTAAGCCGATTTGATCTCGACTTGAGAGGCAGTGCTCTTAACGCCTAGAACTTTGTAGTAGTCAATCACTGTGCTTCTTGAACTCCTGAAAGCCAGCGATGGGTGCCAAGGCTTGGCGGAGAAACCGCCGGGAAATTATACCACCCTTGCGCAAGTATTAACGGTGGTTGTGCTGTTCAGATGTCCGGCTCTGGTAAAAGGTTCCAATGGGGGGTGCCAAAGGGGAGCCGGGTAAATAACCTCGAGCGGCATTCGAGGGGGCGAGGACGTATGAATAAGGCGACTCGCCCCTTTGGCGATTGTTGTCTCACTTTACAACCGCCATGCCATCGATCGATCTTGCAAAACTGGCCTAAAAACGAAGAACTACGTTCGTGGTCCTATCGAAGTGTCGACAACTGAAGACACCGACTGTGTACGACAAAGTACACTTATGTAATTACACTTAAGTAATCCGTGTTCTTCGTGTTTCTCCCGTGGCTGGCTTTACTTACGCCTTCGCAGTCGCACGGTCCACAATACGCAACAGAGTGCGCACCGCGATCCCTGTCGGTCCTTTCGAACGGAACGGCTTCGCATCGTCGCCCCAGGCAGTACCGGCAATATCCAGATGGGCCCACGCCACGCCGTCCGTAAACTCCTTAATAAACGCCGCCGCCGTGATCGTTCCGGCCTTGCGTCCCCCGACGTTCTTGATATCCGCGATGTCTGACTTGATCTGCTTCGAGTATTCCTTGTCGAGTGGCAACTGCCAGTACTTCTCGCCCACTTCTCTGCCCGCGGAAATGATCTCGTCAATCAGCTCCTGGTCCGTTCCGAGCACCGCCGTGTTCACGTCGCCGAGCGCAATCGAAACCGCGCCGGTCAACGTTGCCATATCGATGATCTTCGTGGCGCCGAGCTTCTTCGCGTAAGCGATCGCGTCTGCGAGAATCAGTCGTCCTTCAGCGTCGGTGTTAATGATCTCGATGGTCTTGCCTGTCATGGCCTTCACGACGTCGCCCGGCTTTGTCGCTTTTCCCGAAGGCAGATTTTCCGTGCACGGCGCAACGCCCAGAATCGGAATCGGCGGCTTGAGTTGTGCGATCGCGCGCATCGCGCCCATCACGGTCGCCGCGCCGGTCATGTCGTATTTCATCAGCTCCATGTGTTCGCCGGGCTTCAGCGAGATACCGCCCGAATCGAACGTCACGCCTTTTCCGACAAACGACAATAATTCCTTGTCATCACTCTCAACGTTCGCGGGCGTGTACTTGAGGATGATTAGTTTGGCCGGCTGCTCTGAACCATGAGCCACACTCAGCAACGAGCCCATGCCTTCCTGTTCCATGCGCGCTTCGTCGAGCACGTCGATGCTCAAGCCAAATTCATTAGCGATGTCGCGCGCGCGTTCGGCCATGTCCGACGGCGTCATGTACGCGCCCGGCTCATTGGCGAGATCGCGCGTGAAGTTTATGGCTTCGCCGACCACTGTTCCTGCATGCACACCCCGATCGAGCGCGGCCTGATCACCACCGTCAACCACCACGACCAAACGATCGACAGTCTTCTGCTCTTTGTCGACCGTTCGGTATTTGTCCGGATCGAACAGCGCGATAAACGCGCCCTCGGTAGATCTGCGCGCAGTCTCTTCATCGTTTCCTTTGACGCGCGGGACCACGGCGATCGACTTCGCGTTTTTGGCGCGCAGGGAACGAACGGCAGTGCCGGCCATCTCGGAGACCTGCGGGCTGCGATACTCCTTCTCATCACCGACTCCGACCAGCAGCAGGCGCCGGAACTTCAACTTGCCGTTTCCGACCAGATGGAAGTAGGCAGTCTCGCCTTCCTTGCCGGAAAACTCTTCAGCTTCGATGGCTGACTGAACCAGCCCGCCGGAAAGCTCGTCGAGCTTCTGCAAAAAACCTTCACCGGGCTTCTCATCCTTAAAAACGGCAACCGCCAGAGCCTGAACGTCAAGCTCTTCCATCGGACCTCGGTTGGCTTCAACTTGCATGTGAGTGGATTCTCCTGGATATAAATTACAAAATAACTTGATTAGCGGTTGCGCTCCTTCAACTGAGCACGTGTCTCGCGTTCTACCGTTCGTTTCAATTCAGCTTCGCGCTTGTCGTAGAGTTTCTTGCCGCGCGCAACGCCGACTTCAATTTTGATCCTGCGGTTCTTGAGGTAAAGCTGTGTCGGGACGAGAGTCATTCCCTGCTTCGCTATTGCTTCGTCCAGCTTCGCTAGTTCGCGCTTGTGAAGCAGCAGCTTGCGGGTCCTCAGCGGCTCGTGATTCTCACGATTGCCATGAGAATACGGCGAAATGTGGGCATTAAACAACCACGCCTCGCCATCGCGGACGGAAATATAAGCCTCTTTCAGTTGCACCCGGCCGGCCAGCGCGCTTTTCACTTCCGTTCCGGTCAACGCAATTCCGGCTTCATACTTCTCGGAAATGTGGTAGTTGTGAAACGCCGCGCGATTAGCCGCCAGCACCTTTTCTTCTTTACTGGGCAACGTTATTCAATTTCAGGTCGAGAACATCATGACGCGTGATGATGCCGACGATCCGGCCGTACTCTTCCACGAGCACGGCAGGACTGCTCTGCAAGCGTCGCGTCACTTCACTCGAACTCGCATCCACGTCAACTGTCGGAAAACTCGCTTCCATCACTTCTTTAACCGGCGCCTGAAGCAGTTCGCGATCGCGCACTACTTTCGCCAACACACGATTCTCACGCAACGAGCCAACGCATTTTCCTTCTTCGATCACTGGTATCTGCGAAAGGCCGAGTTCATCCATCTGGCCGAGCGCAACGCCGACGCTGTCGGTCGGTAAAACGGTAACAAGCGTCTTCGGCGCCTGCGGTTTCTTCGTCCCGCTGATCAATCCAGCCGTAATCTTCTGCGGCTCGAGCAGGCGCTTTTCTTTGAGCCACTCGTCTGAATGATGCTTCGTCAGATAATGTTCGCCGGTGTCACAAACGATGAAAACAACAACGGCATTCTCGTCGAGGTTTGCAGCGACCTTGAGTGCCGCGGCGAGATTCGTTCCCGTCGAACCACCGCAAAAAATTCCTTCCATCCGGCCCAACATGCGCGACAACTCAAACGATTCGCGATCCGTGACGTTGATGATTTCATCTACGTACTTCATGTGCACGTTAGGCGGCACGATCTCCTGCCCGATTCCTTCAACGAGGTAAGGAGTCGCTTCCACGATCTTGCCGGTCTCTTTGTAAGTCTTGAAGATCGAACCGTAGGGGTCGGCACCGATGATCCTGATCGCCGGGTTTGTCTCTTTGAAAAAACGGCCGGTGCCCGAGATCGTTCCGCCGGTGCCGAGCCCGGCGACGAAGTGCGTGATCTTGCCGTCAGTTTGACGCCAGATCTCCGGGCCGGTGGTGCGATAGTGTGCTTCGGGATTCGCGGAGTTCGAATATTGATCGGGATAGAAAGAGTTTGGAGTTTCAGCGGCGATTCTGCGAGCAGTTGAAACGTAGTGATCCGGCGTGCCTGGTTTTGCTGAAACAGGCGTAATGACGACGTCAGCGCCGAGTGCTTTCAGATAACGCGACTTCTCGACTGACGCTTTATCAGTCATCACGAAGATGCATTTGTAACCTTTGACAGCCGCCGCGAGTGCGAGACCGATACCGGTGTTACCCGAAGTCGCTTCGATTACCGTGCCGCCGGGTTTCAGACTTCCTTCACGTTCGGCCGCTTCGATCATCGAGATGCCAATGCGGTCCTTTACTGAGTAGCCTGGATTCAGGCTCTCCATCTTGGCAAAGATCTGGGCCTTAACGCCTCGCGCCAACCGGTTCAACCGTACCAACGGCGTATTCCCGATCAGGCCGAGAACATTTTCCTTGAATTCCATCTTGGTCTCCGACAACCTCGGTATATTAGCGACTCTATCTATAACAGATGAATTAGTAGCTAGACGAGCGTGAGGACGCTACCTTAAGACAAAATTGACGGAAATCAAAATGTTAGGACCCGGATGTGCTCTCCCCTTCACATCCGGGCCCCCACAAGGCCACTCATCTTGCAATGCGTGACCGAACCTTATCGAGACTTAGTGACGCCAGTTCTGGTATCTGTCGTTGTGGTCGTCACGAATTCCGTAGGTGTAAATCGCTGCTCCACCTCCGCCGATGAGTGCGCCGATAATCGCGCCTTTCGTTCCACCCGCGATCGCGCCTATCAAAGCTCCAGTGCCGGCGCCGGCCGCGGTCGTGATTTTGTCTCGATGCTTATCCCAGGTTGATCCGTCGTCGTACCAATCTCGGTTGTACTGACGTTGGTCGTAAACACGCTGATCGTAAATACGCTGATCAAAACGTGGATCGTAACGGCGAGAGCGCGTTTGTGCTCCAACTGGAATTGCCGCGATGCTTAGTGCTATCAAACAAGCAATACTTAAAAGTGTTTTTTTCATCCCTGCTGGTTCCCCTTCGTTCTCCATTTGCCTCCGCGCCACTGTTTTGGCAATGAGCGTGCCAGTGCCGCCAGCCGCGCTTTTTTGCAGTTTTGCGGGAGTTAGGTTAAATAGTCGGCTGATTGAGTGACGATAAGGTGCGGATCGCATGAGTGGATTCACCTTTTGGGGTAAAGCCAGCGAGGGACTTCACAGATGTTAGTTTTGAACAGTAAACGGGTTGCTCAACTGTTACCAATGGCTGAATGCATCGAGCTGATGGCGGACGCGCTTGGCTCGCTTGCTCGCGGCGAAGTCTATCAACCGCTGCGGACCATCGTTCGGCCGCCCGACGCGCGCGGCCTGTTGGGGTTGATGCCCGCATATCGCGGTGGAGAGCATGGCGCCTTCGGCTTAAAAGCCATCTGCGTTTTTCCCGGCAACCCGGCGCTCGGCAAAGACGCACATCAAGGGATCGTGATGCTGTTCAGCCAGGAAACAGGAGAGCCACTGGCCTTGATGAATGCGTCAGCGATCACCGCAATACGGACCGCAGCCGCCTCCGCCGTCGCTACGCGACTACTCGCACGTGAAGACGCTGCCGACCTGGCAATCATCGGCGCCGGCGTGCAAGCGCGAACGCACCTCGTCGCACTCGCGTCTGTTCGTCGCCTCAAGCGCGCTCGCGTGGCGTGCAGAAATATCGATCACGCGAACGAACTTGTGCGCGAGATGCAGGAGAAATTTTCGTTTCCGATCGAACCGGTCGCGTCGAATGAAGCAGCCGTGCGGAACGCGCACATTATCGTCACCGCAACGTCCGCGAACGAACCGGTACTCAAGCGCGAATGGATTGCCGACGGCGCGCACCTCAACGCGATCGGCACACACTCGCCGCAGTCCCGCGAGATCGACACCGCGACAATGGCCGCCGCGCGCGTTTTCACCGATCGTCGTGAGTCCATTTTGAATGAAGCCGGCGATTACGTTTTGGCAGCGCAGGAAGGCGCCATCACGCCCGATAACATCGTCGCCGAGATTGGCGAACTGGTGATCGGAAGCAAACCGGGCCGCACTTCGCCAACGGAAATCACGCTTTTTAAATCTTTGGGATTGGCGATCGAAGACGTAGTTTGTGCTGAATACCTGTTGCGCAAAGCAACCGCGGAGAACGTCGGAACCTGGGTCGATTTTTAAAGGAGACGGCATGATGAGTCAGGAAAATGTTTTGTCGCCAATCATGAGAGCCGTTTACTACCGGCAGACTGACGTGGTGAAGGAGTTGCTCGCGTCGGGAGTTGAACTCAACGTTTATGAAGCGGCGGCGACGGGACAAACCGCGCGACTACGCGAACTGATCGCCGCAGATCCGTCGCTGGTGAACTCGCATGCACCCGATGGTTTCACACCGCTCGGGCTCGCCGTCTTCTTCGGCCACCCCGAAACAGTGAACGCACTGCTCGAAGCCGGCGCCGACGTGAATGTGGCTTCGAGTGAATCGATGAATGTAGCGCCACTCTCCTCCGCTTCGGCCGCGGGCCAGCTTGAGATCGCCAGGACGCTGATCGCGCACGGCGCAAATGTAGACGCTCGCGGTGCGGGAGACTTCACGGCGCTTCACGAATCAGCGGCGAGCGGCAGAATGGAGTTTGCAAAATTGCTGCTGGACCACGGCGCAGACGTAAACGCGAAAACCAGCGAAGGCAAAACCCCGCTGGACTACGCACGCGAGCACAACCGCCAAGAAATGGTGGAATTTTTGGGTTCTTTTGTGGCTTAAAACGCCTTGCGAACCGCGCGACGCACGAATTCCGTAGTCAGCCCATAGACCAGGTGCGAAGCAATCGCGTAGGCTTGAGTCGACGCCGGATACTCCCACGCCTTTTTAGACAATCCCAACCCCGGCACCACACCTTCATCAGCAACCAACCAAACCGCAGCGCCAAACGCCGTCCCATCACAAACAGTCGCCGACGGCATCACTTCAGCCACCGCGCCATAGATCGCCCCTGAAGTCACGCCCATCGCATAATGCGCCACGGTCCCTGCGCTTTCTTTTTCGGATTTCGTGAGGTGCTGATCGAAAACAAATTCGCTCACGGCGTTGCCAGTCCGCGCCGCTGCCGTGTCTTTCGGATCATCGACGCCGCGTTCCGCAAGCTCGCGGCCGATGCCGTGATCGGGTGAGCCTTGCTGGAGCGACTGCGCGCCGTGCGAGCGCTCCTCGTTCTCCATTAACTTCCCCAGGAACGACTGAAACTGGTTCATCACCAGCGCCCCAGCCAACCCACCAGCAACACCCGCCGCGACACCCTTGTAGATCTTGTTCATGCGTCGAGTCTACACCCGCACAAACTCAAATCAACCGGTCGCCTTCAAACGAAACAGAATCTTGACGGTAATGACAACCTCTGCTCTGCCGGTTGTGTTGCGCAGCCTGCGCGACGATCAGCGCGACCTCGACCGCGTTGCGCAAGCCGATCAATCCGTCGGAAAGTTTAGTGCTGCGATAGAACGTTTCGATCTCGTTCCACAGATGGCGCAACTCGCGTATCGCGCGCGACAAGCGATCCGCACTGCGCACCAAACCAACGTAGTGCCACATGATGTTTTGAATCGTCTGCATGTCGCCCTGAATCAACGCCGGATCAGGTTCGGCACTCAAACCGCTCTCGTCCCACGGCGGAATGCTGTCGAACTCCGGCCCGTTCTTGCCCGCTGACTCATCAAGCGCGCGCTCGATCTCCATCGCGACACGATTTCCCCAAACCAGTCCTTCCAGCAAAGACGTCGACGCCAACCGATTCGCGCCGTGAACTCCCGTGCAACTGATCTCACCAATCGCATACAGCTTCTCAATCGACGAACGTCCCCACTCATCGACCAGCACGCCGCCGCAGAAGTAATGCGCCGCGGGCACAACAGGCACCGGCTCGCGCGAGATGTCGAGCCCGACCTTCAAGCATTCTTCATAGATAAACGGAAAGCGCTCGCGAATCGCTTGTGCCGGCATGTGCGAAGCGATGTCGAGCAGCACATAGGAATAGGCGTTCGCTTCCATCTCGTGATGGATCGCACGCGCCACAATGTCGCGCGGCGCCAGGTCTTTCCACTCAGGCGCATACTTCTGCATGAACGGCTTCAACTCCGGCGTCAACAACACGCCGCCTTCACCGCGCACCGCTTCGCTAATCAACAAGCCTTCCGCGCCCGGCGCCGCCAACGCCGTCGGATGAAACTGCACGTACTCCGCGTTCGCGATGCGCGCGCCCGCGCGATGGGCCATCGCCAGGCCGTCGCCGCGCGCGCCGGTGGGATTCGTAGTGTTGCGATAGATCCGGCCGAGGCCGCCCGTCGCGAGCACAGTCGCGCGCGCGAGATAACGATGCACAGTGCTCTCTTCACGATCGAAGACGTAACAACCGTGACAGGAGATCTCGCGATAGTTGTCGAGCGGATCGCGCGAGTGATGCGGAAACGTGATCAAGTCAACGGCAGTCGCCTCCGACTCGATGCGAATGTTTGGGTAATCGTTGAGTGTGTTGATGAGGCCGTTGATGATCGCGCGGCCGGTGGCGTCGCCGACGTGCAGAATGCGGCGGCGCGAGTGCGCAGCTTCCTGTCCCCAAACCGGCGCGCCATCTTCGTTGTGATCAAAAACGACGCCGGCGGTTTGTTCGAGAATTTCATTGAGCAACGGCGGGCCTTCGGTCGCGAGAATGCGTGCTGCTTCCGGTGAACTCACACCCGCGCCGGCGGCGATGATGTCTGCAAACAACAACTCCGCGTTGTCGTCAGGCCCGCGCCCGATGATGCCGCCCTGGGCGTAGCGTGTGTTTGATTCGTGAGTGTCGCGCGCGCGAGTGATGATCGTGATGCGGCGGTTCGGATTGCGTGCGAGCCGGAGCGCGGCGGTTGCTCCGGCGATGCCGCAACCGATGATGAGCACCTCAGTTTCGGCCATGATTAATCTTCGCGACCGATCCGCAGCATTCGCTCGACGGATCGCAACGCTCGCCGGCGAACGTCTTCGTCAATCACGATCTCGTATTGCTCTTTCTGCAACGACTCGAGCGTGTCTTCCAGCGTGATCTGATTCATGTGCGGGCAACGCACGCTGCACAATCGCAACATCTCTTTATCAGGATTCGCCGCCGCGATGTTGTCGCCCATCGAACACTCCGTCAGCAGCAGGTAACGCGGCGCGCGCGTCTTCTCGACGTAGCGAATCATCGCCGTCGTGCTGCCGGAGTAATCCGAAGCAGCGACGACGTCGGGGCTGCATTCCGGATGGGCCAGAATCACCACGTCCGGAAACTGCTTGCGCACGTTACGAATGTCTTCCACGCTGAACTTGTCGTGCACTTCGCATCTGCCCGGCCAGCCAATCATCTGGTAGTCGAGTTCAGCGGGAAAATGTTGTTGCGGATCGCGCGTCGGGTAAATGATCTTCTTTCCGGTTTCTCGCGCGACGTTGCCGGCGAGAAATTCATCGGGAATAAAGATCACTCGATCTGTTTTCAGCGACTTGACCACGTCAACGGCATTCGACGAAGTGCAGCAAACATCTGACTCCGCTTTCACGTCCGCGTAAGTGTTGATGTAGGTCACCACCGGAACTCCGGGAAATCGCCGCTTCAACTCGCGCACGTCTTCAGCCGTGATGCTCGCCGCCAGCGAACAACCCGCTTTCTCCGACGGAATCAACACCTTCTTCGCCGGATTGAGAATCTTCGCCGTCTCCGCCATGAACTTCACGCCGCAAAAAACGATGATGTCTTTGTCAGTCTCAGCGGCCTTGCGGCTGAGTTCGAGTGAATCGCCGACGAAGTCCGGAATCGAATGAAACAGCGCCGGTTCCATATAGTTGTGACCGAGGATCACGGCGTTCTTTTCGGCTTTGAGCCGGTTGATTTCCACCGCCAGCTCCGCTTTAAGGCGCAATTCGAAATCGGGCACCGTGTCGGCGAGTAGTCGCTTCAACTTCGCGTACATCTGTTCAGTTGTCGCGTCAGTAGTTGTCTCAATCATGTCTGTCAACAAACTCCAGGCTCACATCAAAAACTTTGGGCGAATGCGTCAAAGCACCGACGGAGATGTAATCCACACCCGTGCGGGCAACTTCGAGCACATTTTCGAGCGATACGTTGCCAGAAGCCTCCAACTTCGCGCGTCCGGCGCAAATCTCAACGGCCTCGCGCATCAGCTCCGGCGTCATATTATCGAGCAAAATCCTATCCACTCCGAGCGACAAAGCCTCGCGCAAGTGGTCGAGCGTTCGGGCTTCAACTTCAATCTCCACGGTGACTCCCGACCCGCGCACCTTATTCACAGCGGCGGTAATTGAACCGGCAAAGTCGACGTGGTTGTCTTTGATCAGGACCATGTCGAAGAGTCCGGTGCGATGGTTTTGCCCGCCACCGAGCCGCACGGCGAGTTTGTCCGTGAGACGCAAACCCGGCGCGGTCTTGCGGGTGTCGAGAATGACGGCGTGCGTGCCGGAAACCGCATCGACAAACCGGCGCGTCAACGTCGCGATGCCGGACATGCGGCCGAGAAAGTTGAGCGCGGTTCGTTCGCCGGTGAGCAAAGCGCGCGCTGGGCCAACGACCTCCGCGACGACAGTTCCATTCTCAACCAAAGCTCCGTCCGCGTGTTTTGGGCTGAAACTGACGAGTGGATCGAGCTCGTGCCAGACGGCGGCGGCGATCTGCATCCCCGCCACGACTCCGTTTTGTTTGGCGATGATGCGACCGCGAAGCGAGGCCTGGGCCGGGACAATGCTGTCGGTGGTTAGGTCGCCGGCGCCGATGTCTTCCGCAAGCGCCCGGCGAATGGAGTCAGAAATCTCAACAGGCAGCGGTGCTTCGTTTTCGAGGTTCTTGGGCAAAGGGTATTCTAAGCTCTTACCGGATAGTGATCAAAACATCGCGGTCTTCCTTCGCCTCGTTGCCGTTGTAGTCCTTCGCAATGATGCGCAACACGTAATCCCCGGGCGGCAGTTTCGCGGTGTCCCACGCATCGCGATTGGCGCGCCCATCGCGCACCCAGTTGGTGACTTCATACAAGAACCGCGTGCTTTCGCTGCCGTAAACCGTGATGCCGCTCTGATCGGCGTAGGCGATCTTGGTGGCGTCTCGATCGGGCGGCAGGCGATCGTAGATCTGGGTAATGCGTGGCTCAGCAAAGTCCGGCGCCTGAGTGCCGTCGGCTTTGAGGATTTGATAGCCAAGCATAAACAGGCCCAGCCGGCGGCGGCTTCCGTTCAGGTTCGTGCGATCGAACGCGTCCACGACAATGTGCACTTTCCCCGTCACCAGCAAACGCCCGTTCCGTTTCTCGGCAAACTGTTTTCCCGATTGATCGAAGAGTTGAATGCCGTTCTTCTCGATCGACGGCGGTATGTCGTCTTTGAAACCGACTGGCGCGAGTTCGAGCGGATTGATCTCGCCCCCCGATGGGCCAACAATCAGATGCGTGTGATACATGCGGTTGACGCTACCCAGCGCGTCGCCCGGACGAAAGCGTGTGCCGCGCTTGATCCGCACGCGCGTGACTCTTCCCGTCGCATCATTCACCGCGATGAAGCGCGGATCCGCAAACATCTTTTCATCAGTGCCGCGACCGACGAGCAAGTGAATGTACGAGATGACGCCGATGCGAAAACCTTCGTTGAGCGTATCAAAGCCCCAGTTTGGCCACGGGCTCGTGACCTTTTCCGCGCGCACTGCACGAACGACGCTGCCGTACGCGCCGAAGACGTCCAGCCCGCTGTGCAAGTGATCGCGGCTGTCGGTTGAATTGAACGCGCCGCGCACTTCGCCGACAGTCGCGACGACTTCGTGCGGCTGGTTTTGCGGATCGAGCGGCCAGATCAACGCGTTCTGGCCCAGCACTTCGTTGCTGATCCGCGGCACTGGCCCAACTAACGCCGCAGTGGTCGTCGCTGGCGGTTTCGGATCGAGCTTGCGTACTAAATAGTTCGACTCGTCGGCAACGTAGAGTTCTCCGGTGCGTTCGTTGACGGCGATTCCCGCGGGTTGATTGAAACGCGCGTCATCAGTTCCATCGGCGAAACCCGGGCCTTTGCCGGCAATGACGTAAGCACTCGCATCCGGCGCGATCTGAATCACACGCGCGCGATCGAGTTCCGTAACGTAGAGATAGTTGTCGGGAGTCAACGCGAGGCCGATCGGGCTCGAGATATTCTGGCCGTTGACCGTCACGTTGAAAGAGTAGACGTTTCCGTCGGGAGTGATTTTGCGAATGCGATCGTTGCCGGTGTCGGCGACGATGAGCGAACCTTGCGCGTCGACGACGATGCCACACGGCGTATCGAAGAGGCTCGTAGTGCGATCGCCGTCATTGAACCCCGGCGTTCCCGCGCCCGCGACAGTGCTTACTTGTCCGTCAGTCGAGATCTTGCGAATGCGATCGTTGTAAGTATCGGCGACGAAGACGTTGCCGTGCGCATCAACCGCGACGCCGATCGGGCCATTGAAACGCGCCTGCTTCGCTGGACCATCGGCGTAGCCCGCAGTTCCGTCACCACCGATCGTCGTCACCACTCCCTCAGGCGTAACTTTTCGAATGCTATTGTTTCCAGTGTCGGCAACGTAAAGATTGCCGGCGGCGTCGATCGCGAGACCGGACGGCGTATTGAAATCAGCGTTGCTTGTAACTGTCGTCAAGGCACCTTCGACACTGATCTTGCGAATGAGATTACCGTCACCCGCGTCAGAGATATAAATCGTGCCGTCCTTCGCGATCGCGATGCCAAACGGATCGGAAAACGCCGCTTGTCCCGGCTGTTGATTGTCGACGAACCGTGGCGTGCCGTCGCCGGCGATGGTCGTGACGTGCGCACGCCAACCGACGAGCGTCGGCACTGGCTTTCGTTTCCAGCGCCACAGAATAAAGGTCGCCGCGCCGATGATGATCAGCAGCAGTGGAATAACGACTAAAGCTTTACGCATCAAGGAGTTTGGTTCAGGAAGATTTCGGGCTGTGCGAGCATTTCTTCGAGGCGCTCAACGTAGCGACCGACGTGCAATCCATCAACGAGTGCGTGATGCACTTCAACCGAAAACGGCAGCAGCGTGCGATCGTTTTCGCGGATGAACTTGCCAAAAGAAATCTTCGGCACTGAATCCTCGCGGCGCCAGTTGCGCGCGTGGGAGAAGCTCGTGAACGAGATCCACGGAATCGTCGTGCAATGAATGCGCGCGTCGTCATCGTGGCGTGGTTGAAACCCGCCGCTCGTTTTCGTTTGCTCAACCGCACGTTGCGCCGGCCCAATAAATTCCGCGAACGTCTCCGCGTAATCGAAGTAGACGAGCGTGAACGTTTCGTTCGGCAGCATGAGTGTGGTGCCGCCATTGATCACGTCGTGAATGAGTACCTTACCGTCGCGCAGGCGATAGCGAAACTCCTCGATTTCATTTGCGGCCTTCAGGGCAAAGTAGTGATAAGTCAACCAGGCGCTAACGCCGGGATGCTGCGCGCGGACGCGGCGCAGTTCCGCTAGTAGCTTGGTGACGTCGAGCCGGAGGCAAATATTGAAGTATGGATTGTCGAAGTTGCGAAAGAATTCAAAGACCTCGCGCCGGGGCCAGTTGTCGAGGTCAAGATACGTCGGCATGCCCGCGATTGTAACCTCGTTGCGCCAAATAGGTAACGCGCCCCGCCAGGAGACAGGTTATGCTCTCCAGTGAGTTTGGATAATCCGTGGCAAAAGCAATGAATCAGGAGCGGATCGCACTGTTCGCGCGCACCATTCGCGGAATCGAGTGGTGCGCGGCGGCAGAAATCGAGCAACGCTGCGGCGCGACGATCAGCGAGATCCGGCATCGTGAGATCAGATTCACGCTGGGCGCGTTGAGCGAAGAGTTACGGAATTTAGGCAGTGTCGACGATGTGTTCCTGACGTGCGGGACCATGAACGACGTCGGCCACACGAGAGCCGCACTCGCTCTTCTCGCGCAACATGCTAAAGAGATCAAGTTTGCCGCGGCCGTCGCGCCGTTACGGCAGTTGCGCGAGATTCCCGCGTGCCCAAACTTCGACGTAATCGCGAGTTTTCTCGGCCGGCGTAACTACAACCGGTTCGAAATCGAAGACACGATTGCCGAAGTCATCCGCCGGCAAACAGGTTGGGCCTACGCGTCACAACGTGACGCGCCGCAACGCGAAACCAAAACCGATCGCCTCGATCTCTCCTTTCGCATTCACTTGAGCGGGCCGGAAGCGATTCTCGGCGTGCGCCTGACGAACGCACCGCTTCATCGCCGCGCGTACAAACTCGAATCGCGCACGGGCACGCTTCATCCGCCGCTCGCTTTCGCGATGGCGATGCTGGCCGAAAGCTATCCAAACCAAACGGTCGTCGATCCTTTTTGCGGCGTGGGCACCACTCTCATCGAAGCCTCGAAACTCGAGCCGTCGATTCGCGCGTTGGGCGTCGACATCGATCACGATTCGGTGCGCAAAGCTCGCCGCACCGCTGAGTCGGCGGAAACGAACATCGATTTTATTGTTGGTGACGCCGGTAGGCTTCCGTTGGGCGATGGGGGAGTCGATCGAGTTATCAGCAATCCGCCGTGGGGACGCGCGGTCGAAGCCGAAGGAAGCGTCCGCGGCGATAAGAGTGCGTTCTTCGCCGAGCTAAGGCGAATCTCGAAAGATGAGGCGCGGATCGTTCTCTTGCTCGAACCGACGCCTGAAATCCAACAGTCGATCGAGCGCAGCGGTTTCACAATATTGAGACAGAATCAGGTAAGCCTGTTCGGCACCTGGCCCGAGATTTATGTGCTCGGGCCAGAATCTGCGTAATCTGTGGATTAGGACGTGGGCCGGATTACCTTCTTCGTCTCTAAAAATAGCCGTCGCATGCGCAGCACCGGCAACTGGCTCTCACTCAAACTCGAATAAACCGAAAGGTCAAACCAGAGCTTGCCGTTGCCGTCCAAACCAAGCGGCGAATTCTGCACGAACCACTGGTTGATTACTTCGGACACCGAGCTGACGAACGGGCTCTCGGGTGAAAGATTCTGTGGCAGGATCGAGATCGAAGTCGGCAACGTCAGCAGCACCGGAATCATGACGTTCAGATCAGGCACCTGCGACGCGCCGGGGTCGAATCCGTAACTGTAGTAGGCGTTCATCAGGATCGTCCGCTTCTCGTTGAGCACCGTTTGCGCTCCCGCGAAAAACGCAATCAGGAAATTGCTCAGGAAGTTCGCCAGCCGCGCCGGCTGTGGCGTCGTGAAGTCAGCCATGTTGATCTCAACGTCCGGATCGAGCAGTGGCGTGAGGACGTTGATGAAGCGCACCACGGGTGACTGCAGCACGAAAGCAGGATTGGTGATCTCGCCGGGCACGAGATCTTCATTGCGCTTGACCGCCGCGCCCGCCCACGCGTTTTCGACCTTCAGCACATCGAAGTAGTCGAACACCAAACTGCGCGTACTCAGATCGCGGCCATCGTTGTAAGTCAAAATTTGCTGCGTCTGATCGTTGACGAAGTAGTAGGAGACAGATTCGCTCGGGTCCGCTTCGGGCGTCGTTCGTGGCTCCGTGCGGTAGCCCGCGATTTCGACTACCGGCAACTTCGGCAAGCGCAACGCGCCGTCGGCGATCACGGAGACGACCAACGCGCTCACGCCATTGATCTCTTCCGCGCGTTGCACGATCACGAAGTGGTACTCGGGAGAATTCTGATCGACGACGTCATGCAGCACGCTCTCGCTGCGCCACGCCGCCCACGCAATCGCGGCCCGCTGGGCCAGCCAGGCGAACGACGCGATCGCATTTTCAGCGACTTTACGATCGGTGCCGGTCGCAAGGTACTCGTCCAAATCGTTGGCGACCGCCGGATATACCGCCATGAACTGCACGAGCGCCGCGAACAGATCCGGGTTGTCCGCGTCGTTGAATGCGGCCTGCACAAAGCTCGACGACGGAACATTCAACTTGATGCTCGCGAGAATCTTGT
>Ga0247688_1000043_pt1 | contig 68408 bp, 47 predicted proteins | sample CNK29_metaG_FD_182718 | JGI IMG/M metagenome (GOLD analysis project Ga0247688, IMG submission 182718) | Soil microbial communities from Purdue University Martell Research Forest, Indiana, United States - CNK29 | ecosystem: Environmental > Terrestrial > Soil > Temperate forest > Bulk soil... | reverse complement strand
TGGCGCGCAAAGGCGATGGCCAGCCCGGCTGGCAAACCATCTGGCGCGGCTGGCAACGGTTGATGTGGATGTGCCAAGGATTAGACACTTTGCAACATCCATGAAAACGATGTGGGTAATGACAAGGCATCAAATGCCGCGCTCCGCTCCCGCTCTCCCTAGGTCACTCTAAGTTACGAGCCCCAATAAGTTCACTGCCACTTGTAAACGAAGGTCGCAAAGACGCCTTGGGCGGTGAAGTTGTTCGCGTTGCCGCTGCTCGGCTCGGAGTATTGGGAGAACTGGTAGCGCAACACGCCGGACAGGTGCTTGGTGAGCTGGCGGGTCAGGCCGACGATTACCTCGTTGCGGGTGAAATTCAGCCCCAATGGTATCCCATCCGCGCCATTGTTTTGGGAGTAATCGGCGGTTGAAAACACATAGCTGGTTTGCAGCCCGGTTTTGGCATTCAGTGCATACGTCGCCGTGGTGGTGACGGTATAGATATTTCCTTCGTATGGCACGATGGAGGGATCGTCATTGTGGGCGGTGGTGGTGCGTGAATGGGTGTAAGTGAAAGCGCTCGAGAAATATAGTCGCTGGATCGGTGTAAGTGTGACACCAAAGCCGTAAATCTGGGCGCTGGAATGTCCGTCCGTGATCGGACCACCGGGAGAGACCACCTGCGGCGAACCACGGACAATGGCGATGGCCGGATCGGTGACTGAGGAATAATCCGTGTCGGTAATCTGGTAAGTCAGCGTGGTTTTCAACCAGTTCGCCGGGCGCAGATCCAGCTTCGTTACAACCCCGTCCGTCTGGATTTTGCGATTGAGAATGAATCCCGGATAACCATTCCCCGCGCCGGAATCGCCGGCGACCACATCTACGGGATAGTTGTAGTCGGAGTCGCTGTATTGATATTGATATTGCGCATTCAAGGCGAACCAGCGCCACGGCGACGTGTTGAATCCGGTCTGAATATCGTAACGATAGTTCGTGGCGTTGATCTTGGTCTCGGTGATGGCAGCGGGGTCGCCAGGGTCTTGCTCTTGAAACTGGCTGACACTTTCCTGGTCGAATCGTCCGTCGGCAAAAAGAACGCTGAACGGAATTTTAGTGAAACGCAGACTGGCATTCTGGCTGGCCTTGAACAGATCCGAATTAGAACTGGCGGGCGCGTTGGCGGGGGTCGGCAAATCAAGGTCGGGAATGCTATTGCCAAATCCGTTCTCTTGCGTCCATTCATTTTGCGACCCCAGCGAAAATGTAAGATACGCCAGCGGCGTGAACAAACTGGCCACGCTGAAAATTTCCGACTGCCGGTCCAGCGTGATCTGCTGGCTGCTCAGGGAACTGCTGAGGCCGAACATCGGGAAGGCGGTCGTCTGGTTGAAAAAATCGCTGGCTTCCAGCTTTGAATAGTAAAAGCCACCCGACACAAACCACCAGTCGCGGATTTGTTTTTCCAGCATCAGCGTGTCCATGCCTTGCGTGGATTGATAATCATCTTTTGTATTGACGAAGGTGTCCGGGGAGGTGCCTCCGAAGTTGTTCTGCGACTCAGCGCTGTTATTGTTTTCGCTGTAAAATTCGAGGCGCGCATTGTTTTCCAGATGCCAGTCCGCGAAATCGTGCGTCACATCGAGCTTGAGGATGTGGGTGTGTTCGTCCACCGACATGGTCGCCGGATAGATATCCTTGAACGTGGGGCTGCTGGGGTTGCTGGGGACGTAATTCACCGAACCCCAGTCCAGCATGGATTTGGTGCCGTTCTTAAAATCGTATTCGTAGCCGAGGACAATCAGCGGCCGGTGCGGCAGCGCCAGGCCGAAATCAATCCAGGCCCGGCCGTTATCCACATACAGGTCGCGGTTCAGACTGAACTGCGATGGTGTCACCACCGGATCGTAGCCGCCCGTATCGTTGTAATATTTCCGCCATTCATCAAAACCGGCGTGGATGAAGCCGAGGTCGGTTCTATCCAGCGCCAGCTTCACGTCAAAATCCTGGTTGGGAACGTTGGCATGTCCGGTCACGGAGAGTTTCCCGTCCAGGCTCGATTGGTCGGTGAACGAAAACTGTTCCACGCCGCCGGAAAAGCCGTTGTTCACCCCTTCGAGTTCGCGGAATTGGGATTGGTTGCCATGCACATTGATCCAGCGGAGCGTCGGGGCAAAAGTCAAAGCGGGTTGTGGCGGTTGATTCGTCGTGCTCCAGTCCGCGCCCTGATCAATCCAGATCCGCAGCAGGTCAATCTGCTGCGGTGTCAGCGGATCGCCTTTGCCGATCGGCGGCATCTCCATGTCCGGCACCTTCCGTGCGACGTAACGGATGAGCAAACTTTCGGAGCTGTCACCCGGAACGATGTCGTCGGGGTTTGCGTCGCCGCCTTTAAGCGCCGCCACGCGGTTGTCGAGCCGGAAATGGCTCTTCGGTTTTTCCGGCCCGTGACAGCGGAGGCAGGACGTCTCAAAAATCGGCCGGATGTCGCGGTCGAAAACAATTGCTGCCGTTGCCGGCAGTGGAGGCTGATTCGTTTCAATTTCAGCGGCCGACAGCACCGGGCAAACCGACAGCCAGAGCAATATTTGCGTGCCGAATTTGCTTGATGAAGGGAATTTCACTCAAATTGGCGGGTTGTGTTCAATACCTCAATCGCGGATCCACATTTGAACCGTGAACCGCCGTATGGCAGCCCGAAGCCCAGCAGGTCCCGATTTGCAGTCTCGTTGTGTGGTTCACATTGCCGATGTAAATCTGTTTGCTCGTGGTCTGGACTTGCGCGTGGCAGCGCAGGCAGAGATTCGGATCGCTCTGAACGAGCATTTTTTGGTTGATCGAACCATGCGGATTATGACAAACGATGCAGCCTTCCCGCATCGCCGCGTGTTCAAACACAAACGGCCGGGTCTGGTCGCGATGACACTGCGCGCAGCTCTCATTATGCCGTGCCATGGCCAGGCCGCCCGCCGGTTTGAAGATGTCGCCCCCGTGCGGATCGTGGCATTGCACGCAGTTCATGTGGCCTTCGATGACCGGATGATGCTGGGGCAGGTTAAACTCCGCGTTCACGTCGGCATGACATTGAAAACAGGACGCCGGATCCTTGCCCGGGTTGATGATGAATTTTCCGCCGCCACCGGCCTCGATGTGTTTGCTGCCTGGTCCGTGGCAGGATTCGCAGCCGGACTGGCCGGCCATCGCCCCATCGCCTGAATGAATCCGCGCGTGCGGGCTGGCGGGAAAGATGCGGACGATGTTCTTGTGGCAATCCGCGCAGGCCTGGTTGCCAACATAATGCGCACCGGGAATTTCCAGCGGCACCACTACGGCGTCCGGCGTGGTGGAACAGGAATTCAGAAGCAATACCAAGGCACCGCCCGCCAGGCCAAGGCCGGTTGTCACGGCCAGTGTCCGCTTCAGTTTCATGTTTTTTGAGGTTGTGAAAAGGCCTGGCGGATGACAGCCGCCGCCTTGGTGATGCCGGCGGCGTTCTGGCCGGAAAGATTTCCACCAGTTTGAAAAATCATACCCAGTTGGCTGGTGGCGTCAACCATGACGATGGCCTGTTCGCGATAGCGGGCGCACCGTGACCCTGATGTTCATTCTGCGGAGGAACCGGAACACCGCGTTTACGCTGGCGCAGCTTCACGATGCGCTCCATGACAGCATGGTTGCCTGAGCCGCTCCTCCGCGTCCGGTTTATCAGGTCGCCAACCCGGGGGGGTGCTGGGCAGGACGTCAAATTGCCTTTATGGCAAACACTCGTGTTTGCCCCAAAACTAAACAGCGGAGGGGCAGCCAGGGCAAAAAAACCGTTAATACCGGGGCTAAATGCTTTTTTCGGTAAAAATATAACAACCATCTGCAAGTGCGATGAATGAGAATGGAAATTGTTCCGGATTAATTTCGCGGAACTATTTGCGCGCTTTTCGTATGGGCAGCACGGCGTCCAAGCTTGCCCGCCAATGGGGAAGCCGGACTTCCAATTGAACTGCCATACCAGTTCAATTAATTTGCACTCAACACCGGGTCAATGTTCGATGTAATTTTCGGGAACTTTTTGCCGTCCCGAACCTCCGACATTCGATGATCGAAAAACATCATGGCTGCCCATCATCGGTTTGGGCTGTCTGCAATATCGTGTTTAGCTTGACGTTGGCCGCAGCGCCGCTGACCCACGCCGCCACGGTCTGGAACGGCCCGCTGCTCACCTACAACCAGCCTTCGTCCGATCCGACTCAAGCGGCCAATCAGGACCGGATCACACCGGATGTCTGGCTGACCCGCGCTGCATCCAAGGGGCTTTTTAACGCCTTTTACGAGGCTAACGCCACCGCTCTCAGTCCGACGAACACGGAGTGGGCCTTTGGCACGCTGACCAATTACGCTTCGCTGCATTACACGAATTGGCTCGCTTGGCTGAATGGTGCGTCGCCCGTCACGCTGGTCGGCCAGCAGGTGGTTGTGCATCTCATCGCCGATGACATTTACCTGTCCATGAAAGTCACCGTGTGGGGTGCCGGGGGAAGCGGCGGGTTTGCTTATCAAAGGTCCACTTCGACCCCCGTCAACCTTTCGGGAGCAATCATCAATAACGGCCAATTCTCGTTCAACTACAGCGCCGATGCCGGAGTTTCCTATGTCGTCCAAAGCTCAACGAACCTCGTGTATTGGGTGTCATTGGCGACCAATGTGGCGTCCAGCAGTCCGATGTTCTTTACGAACACGTTCAATTCAACCGGGGCAAATTTTTATCGCGTGGGCAGTTTGACGAGTCCTTAATTCGGTCAATGTTTTTCACGGTCTTAATGATGCAAAAAATTCGGGAACAAAAACCAAGTTTGAACCTCATACTTTCAATGAAAATGCTCAAATCATCTTCGATTTCTTTTAAAATTGGAATTTTGACGGCCGTGCTGGTGGCCGCTGCACCCTTGGTGCGCGCCGCCACTATTTGGAACGGGCCGACCATTACGTTCACTCATTCGACCCCAACCGGAAATCTTCAGGATCAATTGACACCGGGCGTGAAAATAACCCGCGGTAGTTCCTTCGGGGGGTTGTTTAATTCGGTGACGGAGAGTAGTGCCGTTTCCGGCGTCAGCCCCAAGGACACCGAATGGGCCGTTGGATCGCTCGCCAACTTTAATACACTGAGCTACGGCCCATGCCCTTTGGAGCAGTTTAATAGTCCGCCGAGCAAAGTGGGCACGACCTATGTCGTGCATTTGATCGCCGAGGATATTTACCTTTCGCTCAAGCTCACTGCCTGGGGTGGGGCGGGCATGACCGGGGACAGAAGCTTTTCTTACCAGCGCTCCTCGCCGTCGGTGACGCTGCCGACCCCGACCATCAGCATCACCAATCCACTCAGTGGCGCGGTCTTTATGGTGCCAGCGACCGTGACCATCGGAGCCAATGCTGCGGTGAGCAGTGGCACGGTGACGAATGTGCAGTTTTTCACCAACGGTATTTCGGTGGGATCAGACCAGACATCACCCTTCAGTCTCACGGTCAATAATCTTGCGGCCGGTCCTTATGCACTAACAGCTGTAGCCACGGCGGCGGGAATCTCCGCAACTTCCACCGTGGTCAACATCTCCGTCGTTTCGCCACCAACGGTGACCATCACCAATCCCGCCGCAGGCTCGGTTTTTGCGGCACCCGCAAATTTAAAATTGGGTGCCAGCGCCACGGTGAGCGGCGGCTCGGTGACCAACGTGCAATTTTTCGCCAACGGTGCTTCGCAGGGGGCGGTTGCCGTTGCGCCGTTCACCCTCACCTCCAGCGCTCTTGCCGCCGGTTCTTATGGGCTCACAGCCGTGGCGACCGCGTCGGGAACCTCCGTGACTTCTGCGGTTGTGAACGTGTCGGTGGTCAACCCGGTGGTGGTCAATCTTTCTGAGGCCACGGTCAATAATGGTGAATTCTCCTTCGGCTACACGGCCGATGCCGGCCTAAGCTACGTTGTCCAAAGCTCATCCAATCTCTTGAACTGGGTGTCGTTGGTGACCAATGTTGCTCCCGGCACCCCGGTGCAGTTTACCAACGCGGTAAATTCAGACGGTACCGGGTTTTACCGCGTGGGCCGCTTGCCCAACCCGTGATTGGGGCCGGCAAAAGTTGGCGGCGGCGGTCAGGCTCGAAAGCATGACCGCCGTTTGAGTTGGATCGGGTTCGTTCGTCAAAGCTTGTCGCCTAGTGCGGCGTTGATAGCTGGCAGGAGGGCCGCTTGGGCAGGTGAATTTCTGTGCCGCGACGGATCGCACGGTGGCCGCGCCGTGGCAAATAGGAGTGCAGCCGCCGGAACCAATATCCGGCTTCACTGGCTTTGCAAGGCCGGTGGGCGGGGAGCGGCGGCAGCCTTGATCATTTCCTGAACGATGGCATCGGACAAATTTCCACTGGTCGGAAAGATCATCTGCAAATGTCCGGTGGCATCAATGATGAGCGTGCGGAAATTGTGGTTGATGGTTCCGGCATCGGGTTCAAAGGTTACGCCAGACGCCTGGGCCAGCGCGCCAATTTTGTCCGCCGACCCGGTCAGGAAACTCCAATGTGCCGGGTCGTAACCGTAACTGTTGCCGTAGGCCTGAAGCATCGCGGGCGTATCGAATTCCGGATCGAAGGTGACGGAAAGAAAATGCCAGTTCACCGGCGCGTTGCTCATGGCGGCAAGTTTTTGCGACGCCTCCTGGAAATTCTTGGAAAGGCGCGGGCAGTATTCTGGCAGCGGACAGCGCGTATAAATAAACGTGACAGCCAGTGCCTGCCCTTGAAAACTGTCCAAACTGACCGCCTGCCCCAGTTCATTGGTGAATTTGCAGCTGAGCAGGGGGCTTTTCACAGAAACGGCGGGAGCGTCCGGCGAAAGGGTTGTTTTTGCCGGCAAGGCGACAAAACCGGTTTTTTGAATTTGATCCACCCAGCTTTCCGTTTCCGTCACATGGAGTTGGAATGAAACAATGTCGCCGGCATGCAGCTCCGCCAGTTCCCCGGTTGTTTTGGCCTTGAACGGCATGGTCATGGCGGACATGTAATTGGAAATCGCCCCGTGCCGGATGACAATCGTCCGTCCATCGGGTTTCAGTTCCATCACAGTGCCGCTGGCCATAAAGGTTCGCACCGGGGTATTGGTTTCGCCGAGGGATGATGCCGCCGCCGCTTTTGCACCCGACAAAAGCAATGGAATGCACAGCCAGATGCTCGCCCCCAATGGCAATGTCGGCATATTCAAGATTTCCAGTGCTCCGGTCAGGGATTGGGCAACCGTCCGACGCGATAGAATCCTGGAGAGTTTGTTGCGTGAGTGTCCACAAAGACCACGGGATTGCTCGCCGCCGTGTTGGTGAAGATCGAGACCCAGTTGGACACAACGAGGTTGGTGGAACGCTGGACGACATAGGTCAGCCCGGTATTGGCGGCGTAATAGAGCCTAAAACCGGCGGCCGACAATTGCGGGCTGCTGCTCGTCAGTGCCAGCGGTGTGACCACGCTGAGGCTCGTGGTATTGGTGGCCTTGGCTCCGAGATTGTCCGAAGCGATGGCTGAAAGTGTGTAGCTGCCCGCAGCCAGACTATTAGTCACCGCGAAAAATGGGGCTGCCGTCTTGTTGGTCAAAACGGTCGTGCCGATGAGAAATTGGACGTTGGTCACGGTGCCGTCATCCGTGGCCGAGGCTCGGATGGTTACATTGGCGGGTGCGGCCAGAACGGTGCCCGATACCGGGTTGGTGATCGTGACGCTGGGTGGCACATTTGGCGCAGTCACAAAGATGGCGCCCTTCATGCCGGTGGTGGGAGTGCCATGTTGAGTGCAAAAGTAGAAGAAGGCGCCACCAGTCGGAAATGTATGGCTGAACGAAAACCCCGAATTTTTCAAACCGGTATCCGGCCAGGATGAATTCGTGCTGGTGGTGGAATGGAAGCTGCTGACCCAATTCCAGGTGACTTGGTCGCCGGCGTTGATGTTGGTCACCGCCGGCACGAAGACGTTCCCGCCAGAACCCACCAGAACGATGGCGGTGGCCGCAACACTGGAAGGGACAATGGCAAAGCACTGCAGGACAACTGCGGCGGTGGCGAACAAATATATTTTCATGCAATTACCCGTGGATTTTGATTTAATGATCGGCAGCTTTTGGTGGGACGCGTGATCCTGATGTTTGTTCCCGAAAAAATTATTCTCGTATTTCCCGGGGACAAATGGTGTCGTGTAATTTATTCCCGGGTTTCGCGGGAACAAATGGTGTCGTATGACCTCTTACTTTTGATGATTCAATATGGCTGAAGGAATGGACTTTGATAGCCTGGTGGCTCGTTATTACGAGCCGCTATATCAATTCGCCTTCAGCCTGACGCGCGACGAGGCGGATGCGTGCGACCTGGTGCAACAGTCTTTTTGCATCTGGGCGAACAAAGGCCATCAGCTGCGCGATCTGACCAAAGTGAAAACCTGGCTGTTCACCACCCTGCATCGCGAATTCTTGAGCGCGTGCCGGAAACGAACGCGCTTCCCGCACGTCGAGCTGGAGCACGCGGCGGGGGACCTGCCGGTAGTAACACCACCCTCGGTCAATCAACTGGACACGGCGCAGGTGCTGTTGGCCTTGGCGCAACTGGATGAGGTGTATCAGGCACCGGTGGCGCTGTTCTATTTGCAGGATTATTCCTACAACGAAATCGCATCCATCCTCGAGGTGCCGCTGGGCACGGTCAAGTCGCGGCTGGCGCGCGGCCTGGAGCGGTTGCACCAGCTGTTGACCGGTGAAAAAAACACAACCCTCAAGCAAAATAATTTGTGAATTGCGACGAAGCTAAAACTATTTTACTGCTCTACCGGCCTGGCACCGCGGACGCCGAAGACCCGGACGTGGCCGAGGCGCTGGCGCTGGCGGAACGCGAGGGGGAGTTGAAGGAGTGGCAGGTGATCCATTGCGCCCGCCAGGCAGCCTTGCGCGGGACCTTTCACCAGATCGCCGCGCCGGCCGGACTCAAGGAGCAGATCATTTCCGAGCAGGCGGCGCAGGAACGGATGCGCGTCTGGCGGAAGCAAGTTGCGCTGACGGCGGTTGCGGCGGTGTTGCTGCTGATGGCCTTCGGCTCGTTCTGGTATTCCCGTCCCGCACCGGAGGACACGCTGGTCATTTATCAAAACCAGATGGCGGGCGTGGCATTGCGCGGCTATGCGATGGACGTGGTGACGAACGACCCGGCGACGATCCGCGCGTATCTGGCGCAGAATCACGCCCCGGCGGATTTCATTTTGCCGGCCCCGTTGCAGCAGGCTGTGCTGGCGGGTTGTGCGGTTGAGAACTGGCAGGGTGTGAAGGTTGCCATGGTTTGTTTCCGCACGCGCCAGGCTCCGCCGGAGGTGACCAGTGACCTCTGGCTGTTCATCGTGGACCGGAAATCGGTCAGAAAATCACCCGCAGGGACTGCTCCGCAGCTTTCCAAAATCAACCGGCTGACGACGGCGACGTGGACGCAAGGTGATCAACTGTATTTTCTGGGGACGGCGGGCGATATGCAAACACTTCAACAATATCTCTGATGCAAATTCCGATCACCATTTTCGTCAGCGTCAGTTTCCAATGCTCATGTGTTGCATCAGCCAGTCGAAGTCGACGTCTTCGCCGTCGGGTTTGGGGGGAATCTGGATGGGGAGTTTCGCGACGAACGGGTAGGGTGGAACGATGGTGCTGGCCTTCAGCCAGTGATGCAGTGAGGCGTGACCGTCGGCATAGGCGAACGAAGCGGAATTGTTGTGATAAGAAGCCGGCAATTCCGTCCATTCATCCGGGCCGGAAACGTAATTCCCATACCCCATGGGAGTGAACACGGCCTGTTTGTTCAGAAAATAGCCGTCGCCAATGCTGTCAGGGTGTTCATCGAGGAACGTAAAGATTTCACCCGGACGAGGGATCTGCGTGTTTTTGAAAAATTGCCGGTAATTGGGGTTGTTGAGATTCACGCCCGTGGCGGAGGCGCTTCCGGCATTTCCCAGCATGGCGTTCAACGAATAGCTGCGCAACCGGTGGCTCCAGCCAGCGGCACTTTGAGCGGCACTTAACGCGTGGTCGGCCGGACAGCGGTAAACGCCCAAGCTGCCGCCCGCATAGGTGCCCAGACTGGCATTGATGATTGTTGCAGCATTGGTGTTGTCGGAGTCCTGGGGATTAGTAACAGTCCAAGTCATGACGTTATTCACCCAGTTGAGATTGGTGCGGAAGGATGATGGCGTCATGACCAGATTGTAAGGGAAATAATTTTCGTGGTCGTCTGTGTAAAGCTGGCAGGCAAGCTGGAGCTGGCCGGTGTTGTTCAGGCAGGAGATGGCCTGCGCCCGCATGCGGGCCTTGGAAAGCGCGGGCATTAGGAATGCCGCCAAGATGGCAATGATGGCTATCACCACCAGCAACTCGATCAGCGTAAATCCCGTGTGCCCCGTTCTGTTTGGGTTTGTCGCCATTTTTTATGGGAACCAACTTTCTAATTTATACAATAGTCAGGCTTCCGCGTCAAAATCGTTTTGTCGGCGCGCTTCGCCGGTTCCGCGATGGAAGCCTGCTCAAAAGTCACCTTGCCGCGATTTTTGAATCTTCAGGCCGTTTATTCAAGTCCAGCCAGTGACCGGTGGCGGTAAATGTTTCCGGGAATGGCGGATAGGTGCGGCGGCTTCAGCCTTCGCCATGCCCGTTTATTTTGGACAGATGAAATTCACGTGTCTCCGCGCGACCCAACCGTTGCCATACTGCGTGTGAACAAAAAGATAATCCCCGCGTGTGCGCAGCCGGTGAACGGGCTCACCCACTGGCAGGGACGCAAGCGTTTCCGCCGCCTGGGTGGGTGTCAGACGCAATGTTGCATCCTTTCCCGTGACAATTCCGATTCCGGCGCGTGTAAAAACCCCGAGGTTGGGCGGAAGGCTTGACAAAAAAATCCCCAAGGCCAGCGCGGCCAGGGTTTGATGCCAGCCTGCTTTGCGCATCCGAAAAAATCCCGGCAAGGTCACCATCGCCACCGCCAGCCACAAGCTGCCGCCGGCGATCCAAGTCCACCAGCTGGCGGGCAGCCAGGTCGAGGTCTGCTCACACCACGTCAGCTCGAGCGGATTGACCTGGAGCGTTTCCCGCGCAAACGAAAGATTGCGGTGCGCGTCCGCAGCCAATGGATTCAGCCAGGCCGACTGTTCCCAGGCTAAAATCGCCTCGCCCGGCTGCCCGCGCCGCCATTCCGCCAGGCCGAGGTTGAGCAGCGTCCCGGCGGCGGCTTGTTCCGCGAGCGATTTTCGGAAAGCCTGCGCCGCCGGTTCAAATTGTCCCGCTTCGTAGTGCGTGACCCCTTCGCGGAAAGCCGCCTCACCCGCTGCCCGTCCGTTGAACGCGCCCGCCAGCACCACAAGGAACACCAGTAAAGATTGAAATTTCCAGTTCACAGGCGTGCCTCCAGTTGCGCCAGGATCTCCTTCAAGGAGGATTTTTCCGCGAGCAGTCCTGCGTTGTTACCGGCGCCTTCACTGAAGGCGGCGGCATCTGCCGCGGTGAAAAAGTGGCGCACCGTTGCTCCCGAATTCCCTTCGCGCTCGGACACGGTGAGAATCTGCAACACATCGCCGCAGACCAACGCGCGGGGCGTCGCCGGATAATGCGGCGCACTGACGATTTGCAGGGCGCTGACCGCGCGATGAACGAAACCGGCGGCGTCGCCGGTGGCGGCAGCCTGTTCGAGGAAACGCATTTCGCGTCGCAACGCCCGGCGAGCCTGACGGCGCCGGACGATTTCCGGATGTTGTTCAAGATAACGCCGGCGTCGGTCCCAAAACCACAGTCCACAAAATCCCAGCGCGGGCAGCGCTTGAATCAGCGGAAACCACGCATGCAATTGCAGCGGCACCAGACTGCCAGCGGTGTGGCCCGGTGTTTTTGCGAGCCCGCTCAAGCCCGGCTTTTTCCCGGGTTCGGATGCATTTCCGGAAAGCATCAGTGCGGTGTCTGCATTGGTCAGTGTTTCATCCGCCATCACGGACACGGGCACCGGCGGAATGGTGAGATTCACATACTGGGCGCGTGTTGGATCGAAACTGCTGAAGGGAATCGCGGGTGTGGCGCGCACTTCAGCGGAGAGGGGAATCAACGTGTATTTGAAAATGGCGCCCGGACCACTGGCTCCCGCTCCGGCGATGAGGCCGCCGCGCTCCGCCGGAAAGATTTGCCAGCCTTCGACGGTCGGTGGGAGCGGGGGACTGATGCGGTTTAAATATTGCGGGCCGCGAACGACGACCGTGAGTTGAACCGGCTCACCCACTTTTAACATGTTCGTGGCGAGGCCGGGCAGATCGCACGTGTAACTGCCGACCGCACCGGTGAAACCGGGTAATTCGTTCCCCGTGGGCAACGGGCGGACATTGATCGTGAGAGGTTCAGATTCGAGCAGGACAAACGTTGGCTGCCCACTGGGAAGGGAAATCTGGCCCGTGATGATCACCGGGCCGCCAAACTGCATGCCGGAAGTGAAGCCTTGCGCGGAAAGCTCGATCAGTCCGGCTGAAATCGGGGTGACGCTGGTTTCGTAAATAAATGTGGGCGCTTTGGCGCCGTTCTGTTCGACCGTCTGGATGGATTGCCGCACCGTGTTTTTGTCGGCCATGAATCCTTCGCCGTTCAATTGCAGTTGCCCGACTCCTTCGACCGGGTGATTTGCCGTGGCCGGCAACCGCACCGAGACATTGAAGGGTTCCCCCACGAAAACATTCGTCGCGGAGGTCTGCAACCTCAGCTGACGCACCGGTTCGTGGGGTTCCGGCAATTCAGCTTTAACTTCCAATTGCGCCGCCGGCACAACGATCTGCCGGTCATAAACCACCGCCATAAATTGCGGCACGGTGAACACGCCGGGCTGCGCGGCGCGGGTGTCGTAGTTGAAAGTAGAGATGATTCGCGGCACGCCATTAACCGCCTGCATGTTCTGCCCGCTGACGCTCCGGTGCAGTTCCAGTGACGGCGGCGCCGGGATCTGGTCCGGCAGTTGGACGGAAACCTCCGTCGCATCGAACGTCACCCGGTAAATGGATTTTTCTCCGGGCCGGACCAGCGGCGGGTCAAACGAAGCCGTCACCGTCACTGGCGCTGAGACGTCCACCACCGGCTGGGCCTTGATGATTTGAGCCAGCTGATCCGGCGTCGGAACTCCCTGGGTCTGGCCGTAAGCGACCCATGCCGGTCCCACCGACAAAACCAGAATCATCAAAATGAAATGATTGATACGCATGTTCACAAAGTTCACCAGATGCGTCCGGAACGGTCCTTTGGCTTGCCCGTTTCGCCTTGCCCCATCGGCAGTTGTTTTCCGTCAGGCTGAATGCCGTTCAAGAGCTGCGCGGCGGCTTCGGGGGAAATGGACAACCTCGACTCGGATCCCCCGCTGCCGGTGGATTCCTTCATGCCGGTCAGCGATTCCGGTGAGGGATTGTCGCCGTCATCACCGTCCTCGCCTTCTTCACCTTCACCGGAAGAGCCGGGCGGCGCGTTCTGCGCCGGAATGCGTCCTTTCAACTGGCTCAATAGCCCGTTCAAATCAGCCCGTTTGCCACCCAGGCCCGCGGCGGCGAGCTGCATCTCGCGCAGCCGGTCCACCAGCTTGGCGATCTCTTGCGCGACAACCTCGGCATTGTGCGCCGCGTTGGTGTCGGCGGGATTCAACTCCGCCGCGCTCTGGAAATCGCTCAGCGACCGGCGCCATTTCGAAAGGGTTTTGCCGTAGGCTTCCATCGCGCTCTGAACCGCCTTGGTTGCCGCGCGCATTTCTTTGCGGGCACCTCGACCAATAAAATAAGCTTCCACCATCTGCTGGACTTCATTGCTGGCCAGCGCATCTGTCGCCTTTTGAATGGCGTTGTCACCCGCTTCCCCCGCGGCCCGGGCCCGCTTGCCGGCCGCGCCAGCGGATGGCGATTTTTTCAATTCCTCATTTCCCAGCGCGAATCGCACATGGCCCAGATTGAACAGTGCCGCCGGTTGCACCCGCTCGTCTTGTTTTGAAACCGCTGATTCCAGCAGCATTTCCGCGTCGTTCCATTTTCCGGCGCGCAGTTTTCCGGTTCCGGCGTTGTAAAGTGCGCGCGGATTGTCGCTGGCCACGGGCGGTGGCGAAATGGAAATATCTGCGTGGGTCAAATCATTCGTTGAACCAAGCGCCGCCGGACACAGGGCGATTAAGAAAAAGAACATCCAACATTTAACATTCAACACCGAACATCCAATGTTGGCACGGGCGGACGACCATCGGCCAATGGGCGTTGGATGTTGAATGTTGGATGTTGAATGTTTCCCTCTCATTTGTCCCCTCGCTTTCCGCGCCGCGTCCCGACCAGCGACTCGGTGACCAGCAGCGCCAGCATCGCCGCCACCGGCCAGTAAAAGCGTTCGATGCCCCGGCTGCGCGCATGTTTCAATCCTGCCGATCGATCCAGAGTTTCCACCGCTGAGCGCACTTTGGCCAATCCTTCACCCAGTGGACCGAGCGGATAATAATTGCCGCCGGTCGCCTGCGCGATGGCGGCCAGCTCTTTTTCGTCCAGTTGGCTGCGAACCACTTTGCCTTTGCCGTCGCGCAGCAGTTCCGGCTGGCCCGCCGGATTCAGCATCTTTATTTCGCTGCCGGCGGGTGAGCCGACACCCACGGTGAAAACCACCACGCCATTGGTGCCAAGTCTGCGTGCGGTCGCCACGCCGCCTTTCTCAAGATCTTCACCGTCGGTCAACAATACCACGAGCTTGCGACGGCTGTTTTTCTCCATCGCATGATCGGCCTCTTGCAACGCCCGGCCGATGTCGGTGCCGGGAACTGGAATGATTTTTTCGTTGACCGATTGCAGCGCGTTATCAAAGGCATCGTAATCGAGTGTCAAAGGGCAGCTCAAAAATGCCGCCCCGGCAAAGGTGACCAATCCCACGCGGCCACGTCCGTGCATCCGGACAAAATCGGAGATGGCCAGCTTGGCGCGCTGCAGCCGGTTGGGACGCGCATCCGTGGACAACATGCTGTAAGAGGTGTCCAGCACAAAGACCACGTCCTCGCCGAGAAATTGGCCGCTGGATTTCAACTCGCCCCATTGCGGGCGCGCCAGCGCAATGCCGGCAAGCACCACGGACAGCAGCAGCAAAAGGCTCTTGAATCCCCGCCGCATCGGACTGTGGGAGGCGGACAGTTCTCCCACGAATCGCGGCGATGCGATCTGCGCCAGCTGCTGCCGGCGTTTCAATGCCGCGCGCCGCTGCAGCCATGCCAGCAGCAACGGTGCGACCACCGCAAGCCAGAGCCAGCGCGGCGCTTCAAAATGCGGATGTGAAAAGTCCATCATGGCACCCGGCGATATCGTGTATTGGACAAAATTAGTTCAAACGCCAGCAAACTCAACGCCGCCAGCAGCGGCCATTGGAACAGGGGTTCGTAGGTGGAGTAACGATTGAGTTTGACCTCGGTCTTTTCCAGCTGGTCAATCTGGTTGTAAATATTCAGGAGCTCGCGCCGGTTCGTGGCGCGATAAAATTTCCCGTGCGACATGTCCGCCATTTTGCCCAGCACGGAGTAATTGGCCGGCTGCAGCAACAGCGTCGGGATGACGTTGCCGCTCGCATCCAGTTTCAGTTTTCCCGTGGCCGGATCAAACGCGGGCAGGTGACACGGTTGTTCGATGCCGATGCCGATGGAATAGATCTTCGCGCCTACGGCGGCGGCGAGTTGCGCGGCCGGGAACGGTTCGATTTCGCCTTTGTTGTTGTCGCCGTCGGTGAGCAGGATGATGACCTTGCTCTTGCTGTTGGGAACCGACTTGAGCCGTTTCGCGGCGACCACGATCGCATCACCGATGGCCGTGCCGAGATCACCGATGGTGCCGATGTGCATCCGGTCCAAGTTCTCAGCCAGCCAGTCATGATTCAGCGTCAGCGGACTGGCGAGATACGGCACGCCCGAGAATACCACCAACCCGATCCGGTCATTGGGCCGCTTGTGGATGAAATCGCCCAGCACCTCGTCGGCGATATCAAAGCGCGTGACTTTTTCGGCTGGCGCGGCCATATCCACCGCCATCATGGACCATGAAAGGTCCAGCACGAGCATGATATCAATGCCCGGCGTTTCGGTCTCGACATGGTTGTTGGCCAGCCTCGGTCCGGCCAGGGCGACAATGGTGAACGCCACCACGAGCAGCCGCAGAAAGAATAAAAGCCGCCCCGCCGCCGCCCGGGCCTTGGCGCCCGCCGCCCGGGCGATGTCCGCGCTGGAAAATGTCAGCGCCGACAATTTGCCGGCCTGGCCGTGCAGCAACGCATAGACCGGCAGCAGCGCGAGCAGGCCGAGCAGCCAGGGGAATTGAAATTCAAAATTCTCCGTCATGCACGCCGGCCTTGGGTTTGCGTTTCAGCCCGTTGCCGGAGTTCCGCCCGCCGCTGTTCCGCTTGCGCGACCAGTTGCAGCGCGCGGTTGGCGGCATTAGCCGGTGCAGGACTTGCCGTTACGGAAAATTTTTGCGCGTCGCAGTCGCGCAGAAAATTTGTCGCGACAGTAAATAGTTCCGGGCCAATCTCCTGGTGTCCTGCCAGCGCGCGGCTGAATTCAGCCGTGGTGAATTCGCCGGACGGGAGTTGGAACGCGGCGATGAAATAATTCCGGACGATCTGTGAAACGCGGCTAAGCACCAGGCCATCTTCCGGCTGGTGGCGCAACGTTTCCAGCGCCTGACGGGCTTGCACTGCCGGCGGGATCATCAATTTTGGTCTGGGGCGGAAAATCAGCCAGGCACCGAATGCCAGTGCGATCATGATTCCAAATCCGGCCAGCCCGAAGGAGACTGGATGTTGGGCGGTCACGATCTGCAACTGTTCCGGAAGACTCGGTGGGATTTCGCCATGCGGCGGCAGCAACGATGGAGGGGTGTTTGTCTGGCCATGCAGTGGCAGGGCGGCGAGGAGGATTAAGAATGCCGGGGGAAACATTGAACATTGAACATTCAACTTCCAACGGCCAACCAGAACACAGCGCGCGATCCTTCGGCGTTGAACGTTGAATGTTGAATGTTGAATGTTGTTTTTCATTAACGGCGTCTCCGTCCGCGGCGGATCTCAAAAAATCGTTGCAGCGTTTGGGCGAACGGTTCAACCGTGTTCAGCCGCAGCGTGTCCACGGCAGTCCGGTTCAATGATTGATCCAGTTGTTCCAGTCTGGCTTCATTGATCAAACCGAAGCGTTCGCGCACCGAACTGCGACCGGAGTCCAACTCCAGTATCTCGCCGGTCTCGGCGTCTTCAATCGTGAGCAGTCCGGCATCGGGCAGCCGGCTCTCGCGCGGATCGTGCAGATGCAGGCAGACCAGGTCGTGCCGAGCGTTGGTGATGCCGAGTTCCTGGATGACATCGCGCCCCCTCACCCTTCCCTCTCCCCCGGTGGGGGAGAGGGTGGCGAAGCCGGGTGAGGGGGATGTGGCACTATGTAAAAAATCCGTGAGCAGAAAAACAATCGAGCGGCGGGGCAGGGCGTGGTTCAGAAATGCGAGCGCGGCGGGAATGTCCGTGCCGCGCTGCTTGGGTTCGAACGCGAGCATCTCGCGAACGATGCGCAAGATGTGGCGACGGCCTTTGCGTGGCGGAATGAATAGTTCGACGTCTTCGGTGAACAGCAACAGTGCGACTTTGTCGCCGTTGCGCGTGGCGGAAAGCGCGAGCGTGGCGGCGACTTCGGCGGCGTATTCACGCTTGGAGAGATTGCCCGAACCGAAGGCCGACGAGCCGGAGACATCCACCGCCAGCACGGCGGCGAGTTCGCGCTCCTCGCGATAGCGCTTTACAAACGGGCGGCCCAGCCGGTTGGTGACGTTCCAGTCAATGTCGCGCACATCGTCGCCCGGGATGTATTCGCGCAGTTCCTCGAAGTCCATGCCGCGGCCCTTGAAATGGCTCAAGTAGGCGCCGACCATCGTGTCGTTGACGAGGCGGTTGGTGCGCAACTCAACGCGGCGGACGGTTTCGAGCAGTTCGGTGACGGTCATGTGGCCGCAAGGTTAATCATGGGAAAGCAGGTTCAATGGCACCGCACAAGAACACGCAAACGCATGGCGCGGTAGTTACCGGCATTGCCCGCAAATGTCCAGTCGGGATTGTTTTTAGTTTGATTGCCGATGCCGATGTCCGCGTGCGCGCCTTCGCGCCAATGATTGATCGCAACCAAAGTCTGTTCGGCTTCATGATTATGCACCTGCATGGAACCGTAACCGTCCGCGGGATCGGTGCGCTGATCGCCGAAATCAAATGCAGTTCCCGAAGCGTTGGGCACATTGGCGGAATTCGCTGGACCATAGTTATTCGGCCAGAACTCGACGCTGCCGCCAGCCAGTCCGGTTCCGGTCACGATGCCTTTGACGTTGGAAAAGACATCCATGTTGGTGATGTTCTGTTGAAATTCCGCGCCGGAGCCGAACACGGGCACGCCGATCTTGCGAAGGTCGTCCGTGAACGCATCCATGGAAACATAGATGTCCTGGGTGTTATAATTCGCGTCCACCAGTTCGATAAAATACGCGATGCGATCAAAGGGTTTGTGGATGTTCTGGTGATTATCGACATCATACGTGATGGCCGGACCGAGCTTCGTCAGATCCAGATCATAAACCAGCTGATAATCTTTCGCTTCGGGAACATTCATAGTGATCCAGTCACGCTTGGGCACGTCGCCCGCGCGGAAGGCACCGGCGGGAAGCCCCTCGGCATTCATCAGATTGGGCTCGGCCAGACCACTCCAACCAAAGCGCATTGCCACGGGATGTTTTATTCCGGAAGCTAAGAGGATCACGCTGTCGCCATCAATGCGGGCGTTGGCTTTCACAAAGCCACCTTCGTCCGCGTCAATGATTTCAAACCAGTCCAGCGGTTTGCCGTCCCGGCTGGTCAGTCCGCCGCCCACGTGATCAAAGGTGACGCGGAGGCTATCGCCAGCCAGGGCCATGGATTTGAACTCAGGCCCCGAATACACCAGATCGTTCCGCCCATAGGTTTTGGCTAACGCCAGCAGTGCGAGCCGGTGGCCTACGTCCTGTTTGTTCGTCGGGTGAATGTCCTTGAGGTTTCCGATGTCGTTGACGACGGCCATGCCCGTGTTGGGAATCATATTGGCGGCGGCGGTTTGGGCTTCCCAGAGTTCCGCCTCGGTTTCTGGATTGTTCCCGTAATTGTAAGGGGCAATCTGCACGAAGTAGAAAGGGAAATCACCTTCACCCCAAAGTGCGCGCCACCCGGTCACCAGGGCCTTCATGTGTTCGGCATATCGCATGCCTTCGCCCATGTTGGCTTCGCCTTGATACCAGATCGCACCACGGATGGGGAATGGCTTTAAAGGATGAATCATCCCGTTGTAGAGTGCCGTAGACTGTTGCAAATCGTGCGGCGGCCGCAGTCCATCGGGATAATCCGGCATTGGCGGAACAATTTCATCTGCGGTCATCGCCTTGCGCGCGGCTTGATTCCATGATTCAAACTGGTCGAGCGTCCGGCCTAGCTTCTCTTTGTGCAACCCGGTTCGCGGATCGCTCAATTGGACTTTCTCATATTCGTCTTTCAACGACGGCACGGCGGCAAACCCCTCCGGCGGTGTCCACGATTCGATGCGGGTGCCGCCCCAATCAGCCTCCACGAGGCCGATGGCGACGCCCAGTTTCTCATTGAGTTCACGACCAAAAAAATACCCGGCGGCTGAGAACCCGCTCCAGCCACCTTCGGCCACCGTCTCGGGCGAGCACACCTTCCACGTTCCCTTCATATCGCTCTGCGGCAGCGGCGTCCAACGATTATCCACCATCAACAAACGCAGGCCGGGATGATTGGCATTGGCAATTTCCGCTTTTGCGTTGTTGACGAGCCCAAGTCCCATTTCCATGTTCGATTGACCGGAACACAGCCAGACTTCGCCAATCATCACATCATCAAATGCGATCGTGTTTGAGCCGCTCACGGTGAGAGTGTAAGGCCCGCCCGCTTTCATGGCGGGCAACACGGCTTTCCATTCGCCCCGTTCATTGGCTTGAACTGATTGGGTCACGGTCCCCAGTTGAACGGTGACCTTTTCATTGGGCGTCGCCCAACCCCAGATGGTCAGGGGCCTTTCCTGTTGAAGCACCATGTGGCTGCCGAACACCTGCGGCAGGCGGACCTCCGCCCGGGCAATGACCGGATGCCAAAGGCTGCCGAGAAATAACAGCAACATAATCCAACGCGAAGCGGTGAAATGATGAGCAATGTGTGTCGGTGATTGTTTCATGGTGTGTTTGACCAAACTATCGTTGCTTAAATTCAAATGCCACGCTGAAGTTTGCCGAATTTTGTGCGCTTCGGCTCAACAATGAGTGCTCCGCGAAGTCCATGCCGCGTCCCTTGATCCACGCGGCGAAAAAACCTTGCTTGCACGAATAAACCAACGGAGTAAATTGGCGCCATGAGTGCGACGGAAATCCTCGAACAAATCGAACACTTGCCGCGAGCCGAGCAACAGGCGGTTGCCGAAATGGTCTGGGAAAAATTCGGGGCCTTGGAAGACGAACTTACTCCCGAACAATCCGCCGAACTAGACCGCCGCCTCGCTGATTTTGAAAAGAATCCACACGACGGAATTCCTTGGGAACAGGTTGAAGCCAAGCTCAACCAACGCTTCGGCTGGCAATGAGCCTGCTGGTCGTTTTCAAGTCTGCAGCACTTTCTGAATTTGAGGAGGCAGTGGCTTGGTATGAAGCGGAGCGGCCCGGACTTGGTAAAGAATTCAAGCTGGAAGTAAAGCGTGCGCTCTACCGTGCGCCGGCCAACCCAGGGCATTTTCAAAGGGTGCGTGGCCGCGCGCAGAAAATTCGCCTGCGCCGCTTTAAGAAATACGCCATCTATTTTGCCATCAAAGACGGAACGTTCGCCGTCCTTGCAGTTTTCCACGGCTCGCGAAATCCGGCGGCACTGCGCCAACGCTTGCCGTGAATTATCCAGAGCCGTCACGTTGACGAGGCGGTTGGTGCGCAACTCAACGCGGCGAACAATTTCGAGAAGTTCGGTGACGGTCATTCTACTTTTTTACGCGTTTCCTATTGTTAAACAAATGAAGTGGTAATACGTCAACCTGCGGGCTTAGTGCCAAAATCTTCCCGTTTCCAATTCTTCGTGGGAACTGGGTCATCTGTTGCATGACTTTCCCGCACTGCTCGGTCTGCCTTCCATGAGATTCGATGAACTCCAAATACTTCGGTGCGAATGTGCGCCTCCGCTTCATACCAGTAAAGGGTTGAAAGAAGTTGTTCGAATTTGCTAATCCACACAGGCACTTCTCCAAATTCGATGCCGCTATCTGAGCCGCCGAAATGAATAACCTGAGAGCGAAACGTAACGTAGCGGTCATTTAGGTCAGGCAAAGCAAACATGCCACGGGTAAGATGAGCTGACGTATCAATAGTCGGGAGCGACAAGATGATCTTCTCATTGCGCTGTTGCAACATGCGGTATCGTTCTGTGTTGCGGGCAGCTCCGACAAATGTAGCGCCTTCAATGTAGCCAAATATGATGGATTCATGAGCCATAGTGATTATATCGTTGAAGCGTCAGTTTGAACCAAAAATGGAATTTTGCTCACGGCACGGGCACCGCATTCAAAATCTTTTTTACGATGGCGTCGCTCGTCACGGATTGAGCCTCGGCCTCGTAGGTCAGGATGATGCGGTGGCGCAGGACATCCGGCCCGATGCTTTTCACGTCTTCGGGAATCACATAGTCGCGGCCTTGCAGCAGCGCCCAGGCTTTGGCGGCGATGGTCAGATAAATCGTCGCGCGCGGCGACGCGCCGAACTGGATGAAATGTTTCAGGTCAAGCTTGTGTTCCTCCGGCTTGCGTGTGGCGAAAACCAGTTTGACGATGTAATCGCGGATTTTTTCGTCCACGTGGATCTGATCCACGATCCTTTGCGTGGCCAGAATTTCATCGAGGCCGACCACGGGTTTGACGATGGTTTCCGGCGCGGTGAAAGCCATGCGATCCAGAATGTGCCGCTCTTCCGCAAACGACGGGTAATCCAGAATCACCTTGAACATGAAGCGGTCCACCTGCGCTTCGGGCAGGGGATAGGTGCCTTCTTGATCAATCGGATTTTCCGTGGCCAGCACGAGGAACGGCGACGGCAGCTTGCGCGTTTCGCCGCCGAGCGTGACCTGCCGTTCCTGCATGGCTTCGAGCAGCGCGGACTGCACCTTGGCCGGCGCGCGGTTGATTTCGTCGGCCAGAACAAAGTTCGCAAACACCGGGCCTTGGGTGACGTGATATTTTCCGTCCTGCGGGCTGTAAATCAGATTGCCCACAATGTCGGCGGGCAGCAGGTCGGGCGTGAATTGGATGCGCCGGAAACTCGCCTGCACCGCCGCCGCGAGCGTGCGGACGGAGAGTGTCTTCGCCAGACCGGGCACGCCTTCGAGAAGGACGTGGCCGTTTGCGAGCAGACCGACCAGCAGGCGCTCGACCAGTTGTTCCTGGCCGACAATCACGCGGCCCACTTCCGCGCGCAATGCGCGAATCCAAGTTGACGTTTCGGCGACCTGTTCCTTTAACGGTTTGCTCATGGGCGCTGAATTTACGGAGTGGCACGTTGGAACTCAAGCGCTGTCACAAATGGGATTGCCTCCAACTAACTGAACGGAGCGCGAGTTGTCTCAACTCGCAGCGCGTGGAATGCAGGGTGGCGGTTAAAGTTTCAAGCGACTTGCATTGCCACTTGCTGCGGATTGGGACAATCCGCGCTCCATCAGGTTATTGCAGCGCCCACTTGATGCCGCCAAGCAGATGCGCCTGATACGCCTTGCTGATCTCCACGGAATTTTTCCGGTCTTTCAGGTTCGGATCGGTATCAATGAGATCCTCGCGGTGGCCCAGCGAGGTGTAGAACACGCGGCCCTTGCCGTAATCTTTGCACCAGGAAACGCCGTAATGGCCGGGCGCACCGCTTTCGGGATGCTTGTCCATGATCAGCAGGTCGTGGACTTTCGTCGGGTCATAATTTTTGAACTGATAAATCTCCTCCTGCTGGATCGTCCAGGTTTTCGGCAGCGATGCGGTGGCGGGATTCGACGGGTCCTGGTTCAAACATTCCACGCCCACCTGTTTGCCGTGATGCTGAAATTCGCCGCCCAGCATCGCGATGAATTCCGGCCAGCCATGAAACGTGTCGCTCGCGGCGTGGATGCCGATGAACGCGTGGCCCGCCTTGATCCAGTCCAGAAATCCCTGCTTGTCGGGGATCGGCAGATCGCCGGTGGTGCTGGCGAACACCACGCCGTCGTAGTTCTTCAGCGACTCCGACGACAGTTTTTGGAGCGCCGCCTTGAGCGTCACTTCCCATTTCGCCTCGGCGGTTTCATACGCCGCCTTTTCGGTGGGGAACTTTTCCTCCGCCAGTTTGAAAGCGGCCTTCTGCTCATCCGTCGCGTCGGCCTTCAACGCTGTCGGCTTCTTTGGCGCGTCAGGTTTTCCCGGCGGCTGCTGCACAAAATCCACGGTGAAGTCGCCGCTCTCCTTGGCGAGTTGCGACAGGACTTTCTCCAACGTCGGGATGGAGCTATGACGGAACCCCGTCGTGGTCGTGACCACGAGCAGTTTTTTGGGTGCGGCTTGCAGAAGTGTGGCCGTCAGCATGACCGCCAGCAGGAGGGAAAGTTTTTTCATTTTTAATTTATAATTTTGAATTGATTTTCAAGGTTCATTGACCAAAGGCACCGGGCGCACCCAGATGTTGCGGAAGGAAACGGGATTGCTGTGATACTGAAGGGCGAGCGGGCCGGTCGGACCGTGCGCCGTGTATTTGCCGGGACTCTTCCAGTTCGACGCACCGCGATAAGCCTGATGGTTCTGCACCAAAACCCCGTTGAGAATCACAGTGACGTAGGCAGGTGTAGTCACTTCACCATCCGCTCCAAAATGAGGCGGGTTGAAAATGATGTCGTAGGTCTGCCATTTCCCGGGCGGCCGGCAAGCGTTGGCGAGCGGTGGATGCTGGCCGTAAATCGCTCCGGTCGAGCCATCGGCATAGGTTTTATTGATGTAGCAGTCGAGCACCTGGACCTCGTAAAGCCCCATGAAATAGACGCCGCTGTTGCCGCGACCCTGGCCTTCACCTTTACCGGGGGTTGGTTCGCGAAATTCCAGATGCAACTGGATGTCACCAAACTTATTCGTCGTCACGATGTCACCTTTGGCTGAGGTGGCCACGTCATCGGCCACAGTCCACTGCGCCGGACCGCCGCTGCCTTTGTCGCGCCATTGGGACAAATCTTTCCCATCAAACAGAACGATCGCATCGCTCGGCGGATTCGCGTTCTGGCTGAACGTCGCACCCGGTGTGACGACCGGCGGCTGCGGTCGCGCCGGGTCGTGGACATGCCACTTGCCGTCCGGTTGCAGCGGCGTGTCTTGAAAACCAGCGACGCCGTCAATGGTGACTTCGACGTTCTTGGGCGCGGGTGCTGCGGGCGCGTTGGAGGTTTGCGCGAGCGCGAGGTTGGTGACCGTGACCGCCAGCGCGGTGGCGATGATGAGTTTTTTCATTTTTGTTATTTGGAGTGCCGGTCTCCGACCCGGCGCGATGTTATTTTAATGCAATCTGGCCGGGTCAGAGACCGGCGCTCCATTTCAAATCTTTGGGAACTTGGTCCACTTGGCATTAGACTTCGCGGACTTCACGGCGGTTTCAATAAAGGCCATGCCTTCCACGCCGTCGTCCACCGTCGGGAAATCAAACGCGCCGCGCTTGCTTGCCGAGCCGGAGCTTTTGTGCGAAGGCTGGCCGGCGATGCTCGCGCGGATGGCGGCGATGGCTTCGAGGTAAATATTCGCGAACGCCTCGATGAACGCCTCGGGATGGCCGAACGGCAGGCGCGTGAATTTCTTCGCCACGTCGCTGACGTAACCGTTGCCGCGACGAAGGATCCTGGCCGGTTCACCTTTCGGGATAAATTTCAGTTCGTTCGGATGTTCCTGCTGCCACGCGAGCGAACCTTTGGTGCCGTAGACGCGGATGTTCAGGTTGTTTTCCTCGCCGCAGGAAATTTGGGAACAATGCAGCACGCCCTTCGCGCCGCCCTTGTAACGGAGGAGCATGTTGGCGTCGTCCTCCAGCTTGCGACCGGGAATGAAGCTTGTGAACTCCGCGCACAATTCATCAATCTGCAAGCCGGTGATGTAGCGGCCGAGATTTTCCGCGTGCGTGCCGATGTCACCCACGCAACAGCTCGCGCCGGCCTTCTTCGGGTCCGCGCGCCAGGCGGCCTGCTTCTGGCCATCGGCCTCAATTTTGTCGAGCAGCCAGCCTTGCGGATATTCGGCCACGACTTTCAAAATCTTGCCAAGTTTGCCGCTGCGGACGAGTTCGCGCGCCTCCTTCACCATCGGATAGCCGGTGTAATTGTGCGTGAGCGCGAAAACCTTTCCGCTCTTGCGCACCGTGTCGCGCAGCGCCTTCGCTTCCTTCAAATCCAGCGTCATCGGCTTGTCGCAGACGACGTGGAAGCCGGCCTTTAGGAAAGTGGTGGCGACTGGCGCGTGCAGAAAATTCGGCGTGACGATGGAAACGAAATCAATCCGTTCATCCGCCGGCAACGCCGCTTCGCCCTCGGCCATTTCCGCATAGCTCGCATAGACACGTTTGGGATTCAGGAAAAGCTGTTCGCCGGTGGTCTTCGAGTTTTTGGCGTCGGAAGAAAAGGCCCCGGCGACGAGTTCAATCTGGCCGTCGAGGTTTGCGGCCATGCGGTGGACGGCGCCGATGAAGGCGTTCTGGCCGCCACCGACCATTCCGTAACGAAGTTTGCGTTTGGCTGGCATAAATTATTTTTGGAAGCCGCAATCTAGGCAAACCCCGCCGCAGGGACAAGCCGCGAGTTTTGATTTCAACCTGGAAACAACAATTGAAACCACGAAACACACGAAACACACAAAAGAGACAAGGCATTGCCGAACCGCCCTATTTCACCCGGAGGGTGAATGTTGGAATGGAGACGAAACAGGCATTGTATCCTTTGTTTTCGTGTATTTTTCGGTTCATCCCTGCTGCGGATTTTAGGTTCATCCAAGAATTTCAACCGCCAAGACACCAAGCTCCGACACGTTTTGATTTACTCAAATGCTGATGTGACTTGGGATGTCGTGCGAGCCGTGCGTTTATCGCCACAGGTGTTTTGGATATTTCCGCTGCAGCTCGGACTTGATGCGCGGATAATGGTCCTTCCAAAAACTCCCGAGGTCTTGCGTCACTTGAATCGGTTTCATGCCCGGGGTCAGGATGTGCACCACCACCGGCACGCGGCCCAAGGCGATTTTCGGCGTCTGGTTCACGTCGTAAAGTTCCTGGATGCGCAGCGAAATGAACGGGGTCTTGCCATTTTCGTAACTGACCTTGGGCGTGCGACCGTTCGGCAGCGTCAATCGTTCCGGCGCGTGCTTGTCCAGCAGCTCGCGTTGCGCGTGGGAGAGCCACGACATCACGACCGGTTTGACCTCGCGTTCCTTGATGTCTTTGTAGCTGACCGCGCCGTGGCAAAGCTGCTCGATCACGGATTTCTTGTCGTCCTCCGTGATCGCGGGCAGCTGCAGGTCGGCGCAGTGCTGGCAGAGCAGATGCAGGCGCGCCAGCCATTGCTCGACACTGTGATCCCAGTTCGGCAACTGTAAGCGCCCCGCGAGAATTTCGTCAGTCAGAATGCGTGCCGCCGCGTCCGCCGGTGGCGGGTCAATGCGTTTGGCGGACAACGCCAGGCCGCGAAATTTCAACAGCTCCGTCGCCTGCACGCGCTTGGCCGTCGCATCAAACTGCACCTGCACGTCGGATTCGATGTCCTCGGGAAACAGCTCGCGCAGCCAGTCCGCTTCAATCCCCGTCGCGAGGGAAAGAATGGTGTTCATTTCCTTGGTGGCCGTCCGCAAGGACTCGCGCGATTCGATCTCGCGGATTTCGGCGACGACGAGCAGTGGACTTTTTTGCACCACACTTTCGCGCGCCAGCACGCCACGACGATTATGGACGAGGTCGCAGCGCAACGTGCCCTGGTCGAGCCGGCGCGCCACGCGGTCGGAGAACCCGATCAGCACACACTTTTGCAATGCCTCGTCCTTGATCTCGCGCGGCTGCACATCGAGTCCTTCCTTGGCGGCGATGCGCAGGAATTGTTCGAGCAGCGGCCCGACCTGCCGTGCCGTGACGGCGTGGATGCCGAGTTTGCGGCAGGCGTCGAGACGGAATTCATTCTTCACCGCATACGTCCACGCGCGCATGAGAATCCAGAAATCGGACGATGACTTATCGCCCAGTAGATCTTCGCGCGCGGAGTCAACGTCCTTGCCGCAATTGCGCAGCAGCAGATCGCGGCCTTGTGTGAGTGCGGCGACGAGCGCGGCCTGATACACGCAGCCGTATTCCTGGGCCGCCAGCAGCATCCGCGCATACCGCGGGTGCAACGGAAACGCGAGCAGCTTGCGGCCAATTGGAGTGAGTTGAGAGTTGGTGGTTGGGAGTTGAGAGACGGGTTTCAGGGCGCCCAGATCCGTGAGCAATTCCTCCGCGTGCGCGAGGCTTTGTTCGTCCGGCGCTTCGAGCCAGCGGAATTTCCGCAAGTCCTGCACGCCCGAAGCCTTGAGCGTCAGCACGACTTCGGAGAGGTCGAGACGTTTGACTTCGGGCAGTTCCTGAACTGCGCGGTGTCCGTGTTCTTCGCGCGACCACAACCGCATGCACACGCCCGGCGCGGTGCGGCCCGCACGCCCAGCGCGCTGGTCGGACGACGACTGGCTGATGCGCTCAATGAGCAGCGTGTTGATGCCGCGATTGGAATCATAGCGCGGGATGCGCGCCAGCCCGCTGTCGATCACCAGCCGCACGCCGTCAATCGTCAGCGACGTCTCGGCGACGTTCGTGGCGACGACCACCTTGCGTTTCTCGTAACGGGCTACGGCGGCGTCCTGATCTTTCGGCGGCAACTCGCCGTGCAGCGGCAATAAAATAAATCCTTTCGCCTCGGACGTATGGCGGATGGCTTCGATGGTCTGTGAAATCTCAAAACCGCCGGGCATGAACACCAGCACGTCGCCTTCGCCGCCGCCGTGAACGTAATGGCTGAACGCGTCCGCCGCCTGTTCCCAAACGGGGCGTTTGTCCGTGTAACCCGGCGTCGCGGCGTATTCGATCTCCACCGGAAACATGCGACCAGCGGAGGAGAGGACAGAACAGCGCGCTTCATTTGTAGGAGACGACGTAAGGAGGCTCTGATCAGTTCCCATTAAAGAATGAGCCTCGTTACCTCGGCTCCTACGATGAGAAAGATACTTTTCCAGCTCGCCCGCGTTCAATGTGGCGGACATGACAACGAGGTTCAGGTCGGGGCGATGCTGTTCCTGCAAATCCAGCGCGCGCGCCAGCGTGATATCGCCGTAAAGATGCCGCTCGTGAAACTCATCGAAAATCAGCGCCGAGACACCGCGCAGCTTTGGGTCGTCAATCATCTGCCGGAGCAGCACGCCTTCCGTGACAAAACAGATTTTGGTTTTTGCCGACGTGACATTCTCAAAACGGATCTGATAACCGACTTCCTGTCCGAGCTGGCCGCCGAGTTCCTGCGCGACGCGTGACGCGAGCAGCCGCGTGGCGAGCCGGCGCGGTTGCAGAACGACGACTTGTCCGTCGGCCAGCAACCCGTATTTCAACAGCATCTGCGGGACTTGCGTGGATTTGCCGGAGCCGGTGGGCGCGGACAGAATCAAGCGCCGGTCAGTTTTCAGCCGGGCGATGATCTCGCGCTCGATGTCGTAAATGGGCAGGCGGTCAGTCATTGGAGCGCGCAGGATAGCGGTTTGCCCCGCGCAGGAAAAACAAAACAAAGTTCATTGCAGGGTAGGTGGGTTGTAGAGCAGTTGGCTGCGGAAGCTCGAAGTAGCAAAAACACAAGCTACCTTGAATGAACGTCTGGGGAAAATTCTGAACGCATTGCCGCCATGGGTGACGTCTCTTTGTTTGGTGACAATTGCCGCTGTGACTCCATTCAACAATTCAATTTGAACGATCAAGGTTTCCAATCGTAGGCAGCCGAACGAACATGCGTAAAATTGATGACTGGCAATTTTGCGGCGGCGAGCTGCACGTAGAGCGGCAAGTCGTCCGTCAAAATCAAAGTCTTCTGCCGCGCTAGCAGAGTCAGTGTCGAATCGGTGAGGCCAAGCGGAATGAAAGTGTCTTCTTTGACTATGAGCTTGCATGGAAAATGCCGCTCATCGAACTTCTCAATATCAATCCTCATTTCGGAACGAAATTCTTGTGCAGTGTCTTCGTGAAGTTGCCCGGCCAGATTGCTGACTTCAGTGAGAATATTCGGCGTCGTCACCAGCAGCCGTATTTGCTGCCCGAGTGCAACCAATAAATCAAAGTCGGCCTCGGTGTATTTTTGGGTTCGTTTGAAACGTTGAATCAATGAGCGGTCAAAATTTCCCACCCAGAGCAGCAATAGCAGATTGGTATCAATCGCAACGCCGGACTGCCGGTGCTTGGCCAGGCATTTGGATAATTCCGAAGTGGTCACTGGCGGATCTTTACAGCCACTGCTTTGCCGGTTTCAGAGTCAACCCGGACAACCTTATATTTACGGAGAGGTCTAGGCCTTAAACTGGAGGCGCCTTGTATAATTATATCTGACAGGGAATTTTTGGCGGTTACTGCCGGATCATCATAGCCTAATGTGATCAACCAAAAACGCCCGTCTTCAGAAAGCTCAACTTCTTCAAGTTGAAGATTGCGAGTTATCTCCTGGGCGAATGATTTTGTGAAAAAGCTGAACGCGGATTTCACAGCCTTGTGAATATCTACTTTTGATTCTTGAATTGTCACACTCATATTGCTGTGCAATTTACACGATATATTCAGCTTTGGAAAGTATCTCCGGCTCCACCCACTTGTTGTGTTCCTTGATGAGGTCCACGAGGCGTTCCACGGCGTCGGCTTCGGGGATGTTGAACTTGATCGGCGTTTTGCCGACGTAGAGGTTGATCTTGTTGGGCGCGCCGCCGACGTAGCCGAAATCCGCATCCGCCATTTCGCCGGGACCGTTCACGATGCAGCCCATGATGGCGATCTTCACGCCCTTGAGATGCTCCGTCCGCGCCTTGATGCGCGCGGTCACGGTCTGCAAATTGAACAGCGTGCGTCCGCAGCTCGGGCACGCGACGTAATCGGTCTTGAAGCTGCGACAGCCGGCGGCCTGGAGAATGTTGTAAGCGAGACGCAGGCTTTGCCCGCCACCCGCTTCGCCACGCACGAGAATCGCATCGCCGATGCCATCCGCCAGCAACGCGCCGATGACGACGGAGGCGCGGAGCAGGGCGATCTTCGGTTCCAAAATTTCGTAGCCGCCGACGTCAGTCGGCGCACTTTGATTCGGAGCGGAAGTTTGCGCCGACTCACATCGGCGGCTACTATCCGAGAATAAAGTATCTTTCAGCAGAATCGGATTGTTGCGGCCGAGCCGTTTCAATTTTGAAGCAAGCAGTCGGAATGCAGTGATGGCCGGGAGATCCACGCCGTCCTTCACGGTGACCAACTGCGTGTCGCAATTGATCTCAAAATCCGTGGTCGGATCTATCTCAAAAATGTTCAGGTCTTCGTAAACCGCTTCCGGCTTCACGTCGTCTTTCGGACGGATCTTCGGCGCGACCTTGTCGAACGTCGCGCGCGTGACCACAACGCGGATCAATTGTTCGCCGCCGCACTTGGTGTTTTCGTTCAGCTCAATCTCCGGCGTCTCGCGTTTCTCAAAATGGAACGGATCGAAGGGAAATTCTTTTGGTAGGGACGCGTTCCACCGTGTCCCATTCTCGTCCGAGGAGTTTTGGGACGCGGTGGAACGCGTCCTTACCGTCAGCGTCGGAATCTGCGCGAGCAAATCGGTGCAGACCTCGATTTCACGCGGGCTGTCTTCGGTGAGCGAGACGCGGATGGTGTCGCCCAGACCGTCGCAGAGCAGGGAACCAATGCCGATGGCGCTCTTGATGCGGCCGTCCTCACCTTCGCCGGCTTCAGTGACACCAAGATGGATCGGGTAATTCCAGTCGGCGCCAAGATCGTTCAGGCGTGCCACGAGCAGGCGATAGCATTCGATCATCACCTTCGGATTGCTCGACTTCATCGAGAACTTGAAGTTGTGGAAATCGTGCTGGCGGCAGATGTGGGCGAATTCGAGCGCGCTCTCGACCATGCCGAGCGGGGTGTCGCCGAACCGGTTCATGATGCGGTCGCTCAACGAACCGTGATTCGTGCCGATGCGCAGGCAGCGTTTCAACTTTTTCGCTTCGATGACGAGCGGGGAAAATTTTTCCTCAATGCGCTTCAGCTCGGCGGCGTATTGGTCGTCGGTGTATTCCTTGGTGGCAAATTTCTTGGAGTCGGCGTAGTTGCCGGGATTGACGCGCACGACTTCGACCCATTTCACCGCTTCCATCGCAGCCTCGGGTTTGAAATGGATGTCCGCCACGATCGGCACGAGGCAACCTTGTTTGCGCAGTTCGGCGACGATGTTCTGCAGGTTCGCCGCGTCCTTGACGGTCGGCGCGGTGATGCGCACGAGCTGGCAGCCGACGGCGACGAGTTCCAGCGTCTGCTTCACGCTCAACGCGGTGTCCATCGTGTCGCAGGTGAGCATGGATTGCTTCACGACGGGATGATCGCCGCCCATGATGAAGCCGCCGTTCGCCGGATCGCCGACAACAATCTCGCGGGTCCGGCGGCGTTGATGGAAGAACGGAGATTCGCAGTAGCGCATAAAATTACTTCACCGGAGCAAAGATGATGGGCACTTCGCGGTCGGCCCGGGCGCTGCGGATCCAGTCGCCGGTGTCGAAGAACGCGATGTAAATCATGAAGCCGATGAGCAAGACGGCAAACCCGCTCTGGATGGTGTTCAGGATCCGGGCGCTGACCGGGCGGCGGCGGACGGCCTCGATGAGCGAAAGCGTGATGTGTCCGCCGTCGAGCACGGGCAACGGCAGCAGGTTCAGCAGTGCCAGATTCACGTTGAGGATGACGCTGAACCACAGCACGCGGCGCCAGCCGTCATCGCTTTGAAACAGGTTGTAATAGACGCGTCCGATCATGACCGCGCCGCCGAGTTGTTGCACGCCGATGTCGCTTTTGTGCGCGAACAGGGCGCCGATGGTGCCGGTGATCTGGTCAACGCTCTCCCTGATCTGGGCGAACGGACTGGGATGAGAAAGCGTGACGTTTGTTTCGCCCAGCCAGGACATGATGCCGAGCAACGCCATGGTGTTGGTCGGCTGCAATGGTTTCACGGCCGTGAGCGTGCGCTCAAATTCTTCATTGCCGCGCCGGATGGTCAGGGTGAGCGGTTTGACGATGCTGTTGCTCATCTCCTTCTGGGCATAATTAACGGCTTCGGAGCTGAAGATTTTCTCACCGTTCAACTTGGTGACTTCATCGCCCGGCTTGATTCCGGCCAGATCCGCCGGACTGTTCGTCGCCACTTCGTAAATCGTCGCCTTGCCCGCGGACGAGATCAGGATCTGGCGCAAGGCCCGGCGTTCATACCATTTGGTGTCGCGATGATACGGAACCGCGTAAGCCATTTGTTCCTTGCCGTCTCGGAGGTATTTGATGGTGATGTTGGTGCCGGTGCTGGTGATCAGGCGCCACGTCACGCTGTCTTGTGCCGGCGGTGCGAAATGATGCACCGGTTGACCGTCAATTTCCAGAATCGTGTCGCCGGGACGCAGGCCCGCCCGCCATGCCGGGCCGGGATTTCCGTTGGCGTCGGTCGGGTTCACCCAGCCAATCATCGTGGAATCGTCCGAGCCGTTGACGGGTTTGCCGACCCCCCAGACGATCACGGCAAAAACGAACGCCAGCGCAAAGCTGAACAGCGGGCCGGCGAAGGCCACGATGATTTTGTCCAAGGGCGAAACATTCGGCAGCGGCTCCTCGGCGGCCGCGTCCTCCGACTTTCCTTCGATGGCTTCCATCGTGGCCATCTGTGGCAGCGCGACGTAACCGCCCGCCGGAATCCAGCCGAGCGCGTATTCGACGCCGCCGATTTTCTTTTTCCAGATCGGCTTGCCGAACCAGATGGCGAAGCGGTCCACTTTCAATCCGCGCCATTTGGCCGCGAGAAAATGGCCGAGTTCGTGGACGCCGATGAGCAGGTTGAACAACAGCACCACTTCCAGTGCGATGAACGTGTAATGTAGAATTGTCATGTAAAATCCAAAGGACTATAGCAGGGAAACAATTAACCGCAATCACGGAGCGCAGCGAGATCGGGAGTTCCTGATTTTATCAGGGCGCGCGGGGATCAACCAAGTTCAGAGCCAGTCACAGACCGGCGCTTCCCTGCCTCGTAGCGGCGTCTCGGCAGAGCGCCGCATTTTTCTCCGGGATTTCCAGATGGCGGCGCTCTGCCGAGACGCCGCTACGACGAAGCCTCGCGGCGCGCCCACAAATCGGCCTCCAGAATCTGGTCCAGCGTCGGACGGGAGACGACCTGGTGCGCGTCCATGGTGCGGCGGACGGTCCCGGTGATCTGGGGAAAGTTGATTTTACGGTTCACGAACGCTTCGACCGCGATTTCGTTGGCCGCGTTCAATACTGCCGGCAATGTGCCGCCGATTTCACCGGCCCGGCGCGCGAGTTCGATGGCGGGGAAGCGTTCCAGGTCCGGTTCTTCGAACGTGAGCGTGCCGAGTTTGGGGAAGTTCGTCTGCACGCGGTCATTCACCAAGCGCTCAGGATAGGTCAAGGCGTATTGGATCGGCAGGCACATGTCCGGCGTGGATAATTGCGCAAGGAGCGAGCCGTCCACAAACTCCACCATCGAATGCACGATGCTCTGCGGATGCACGACCACGCCGACACGCGCCATCTCGATGTCAAACAGCCAGCGCGCCTCGATCATCTCCAGCCCCTTGTTGAACAGCGTCGCGGAATCAATCGTGATCTTCCGGCCCATGACCCAGGACGGATGTTTGAGCGCGCGTTCAACGGTGATCTCGGAAAATTTTTCCTTCGGCCAAAGTGCTTTGTCGCGGAACGGTCCACCGCTGGCGGTGAGCAACAGTTTGCGAACGGAATTCGTCGGCTTGCCGTCGAGGCATTGGAAGATCGCGGAGTGCTCGCTGTCCACGGCCAGCACGCGGACCCCGTGTTTGCGCGCCTCGTTCATCACGATTTCGCCGGCCATCACGAGAATCTCTTTTGATGCGACGGCGATGTCCTTGCCCGCGCGGATCGCGGCGAGCGCCGGTTGCAAGCCGGCCGTGCCGACAATCGCGATCAGGACGATGTCCGCTGCCGGCAGCGTGGCGAGCTTGAGCAATCCTTCGTTGCCGGAATACACTTCGCAACTCGTGCCGAGCGAGGCGCGCAGTTCAGCCGCCTTCGCCGGATCGTTGATGGAAATGACGGCGGGCTTGTGCTTGAGCGTCTGGTCCAGCAGCAGTTCGGAATTGTTGCCCGCCGCGAGCGCAAGCAAACGGATTTGGTCCGGCAAATCTTCCGCCACTTTCACGGTGCTGGTGCCGATGGAGCCGGTGCTGCCAAGGAGGACGACGTTTTTCATTTCAAATCAAACTGTGGGTCAAAATATGGCGCAGATAAAGATACATGATCGGCGCGTTGAACAGCAGGCTGTCCAGCAGGTCGAGGATGCCGCCGATACCGGGGAAAAAGCTGCCGGAATCCTTCACACCCGCTTCGCGCTTGAACAGCGATTCGATCAAGTCGCCAATGACGGCGGTGGAACTCAGCACCACGCCGAGGACGATTGCGTGCAGCGTGGTCATGCCATACATGTGCGCGCCGAACAAATGCAGGAACGCCAGGCTGGCGCCGGTTGAAACCACGATCGCGCCGCCGAAGCCTTCCCACGTTTTGCCGGGGCTGATGCGCGGGATCATCTTGTGTTTGCCGATGAGGGAACCGACGGCATACGCGCCCATGTCGCTGAATTTGGTGACGATCAGGAAATAGAGGACGTAGTATTTGCCGTCGCCGCCGAGGCCGGGGAAAAAATTGATCTTCTGGATGAAGTTCAACAGCCACGGCACATACATGAGACCGAAGAGCGTCACCGAGATGGACAGGATTCCCGTGGTGCTGATCTTGGATAGAAACTGCCGCACGCACAGGCCGAGGACGAAGATGATCAGGAAGCTCGTCTCAAAATCATTCACCCGGGCGGGTGAATCGTGGGTCCCGAGCTTTCCGATCAGGTTCAGGAACGTGCCAATCATGAGGAGCAGGCCGCCGATCAGGCCGCACCATTTAAAGCAGACCACGCCGCGTTTCTCGGCCAGGCCGTAGAATTCAGCCAGGCCGGTAAAGGCCAGCAGCCCCATGAGCAGCAGGAAAACGCCGTCGGAGATCAGGCGGTAGCCCGAGAACATGGCCGTGAGAATCACCGTCCAGAGCACCACCGTGGAGGTCAACCGGCGGAGGAAGATTTTTCCCTTCGAGGGTGCTTGGACTGCGGCGACAGCGTCGGACATTCACGCGAAAATAGCAGGGGCGGGGTGGCTTGCCAATTCTCAATTGGCGGTGGATTCACTTCTCGGTTGCGCGCCGTCAAAGTTTGTGACAATCCTATGGGTGTTCGAAACGGATGGGGTCTTAGCTCAGTTGGTAGAGCGTCTCGTTCGCAATGAGAAGGTCAGGAGTTCGAGCCTCCTAGGCTCCACCATCCGTTTCGCTGGTAAATCGTGAAAATCCTCCGTAAATACGGGGGTTTTTTCGTTTTTACCGCAGGTCCGCAATCGTGAGCAGCTGGGAGTTTTCGGGGGGTGCATGGGAGTTGGCAAGCCACCGGATGACACCCAAACTGCCACCAGATGACACCGAAAAAGAGGAGGGTTTTAAAGCACGGCAACCATCGCTGGGAATTGGATTTCGGCCGGGACGCGATGGGGAAGAAACGTGGAAAATTTTTCGAGACCGAAGATCTGGCCGACGCCGGGATAACCAAGTGTCAAAAGACCGAAAAATCCCGCGGAGAGTCCTGGATTCGAATGTCCAGCGATCCTCGACTGTGTCGGTTTTGCAAGAAGTCAAAGCCGCCGGGCTGACTGTGTCGCATGTCCGGGAGCGATATCAGTCAGTCAAAAAGGAAGTTGATTCCCAGGCAACAACGACGCAATTGATTTGAGGCAATGGCTGTCGCTGCTGTGAGATTAGTGAATCCAGTGCCACCCCAGCCTCCCGTTCCCGCTGATCCACTTTGTTTAACGCCAGAGCCACGAGCCAATCCAGCAACGGCCAGATTCGGTGCGTTGGTAGTCGGCGCAAATGGCGAGGGTCCGTAATTATTCAGACCGCCGGGCAATCCGCTCATGTGCCAGCGGATCAAAATGCCAGAATAAACCGTGCATCCATTGTTCAGAACGGTGAAGCTGTTGGTGCTGGGAGCCGTTCCGCTTAACCCATTGGGATTCATTTTAATGGTGGTTCTTTTGCCCGGGCACCAACCCGGGGATGGCAGTGGTGATGCATGCCGCCAGGAACCTTACGTGGCGCTTACCGCGCTCTCATTCTTGATGGAAAATGCCGCGGCATCTGCCAAACGGGTCTGGTTTTTTCGTCCATCCAGAATCTGCCGGGTCTTTTCCGCGCGGGCACGGCTGATGGGAAAGAACCACAGAATTGCCGCCGCGGCGCAGACGGTGACGAATTGAACCCCGATGAGCAGCCATTTCATCCGCTCCAGCAGCTCGGGTGTCAATGGAGCACTGGGGTTGACATAGCCCACCAAGCGGGGCAGGAAGCCGCCGATGAGCACCAGGCCGATTTGCATCACGCGGTTGGCCACACTGTTGACCGCGCTGTAAGCTCCTTCCCGGCGCAGGTTGGTCGTCAGTTCGTCCTCGTCGCAGACATCGGCGATCATCGAGCTGAACATCAGCGAACAGCAGGGCATGCCGAGCGCGGCAATGAGCCACGCCACGACGGATAACGACGGATGCTTCGGGGTCAGGAGGAAGGGCAACAGGCAAATGCTCGAGAGCACAATGCCGATGGCGACCAGACAGGCTTCACGTTTGCCGAGACGCCGGGAGAGCCAGACACCAAAGGAAATCGCCGCCATGCTGGTAAAGATCGTCAGCGAGCCGCCCCAACCGCTCAGCCAGGAAGCGGTCTGCTTGCTGCCGGAGCAGACATAATAGATATGCACATAAGTGCCCAGGGCGCCGGTGATGCCCATGCCCAGGGCCAACATTTGCTGCCCACCTTGAAGCAATAGAAACGGGCGGTTCTTGATCGTGAGTTTGAGGGCTTGCCCGATGGGGATTGAAGGCTGGCGACGTTCCAGCCGGCGTTCGCGACACCTGGCAAAAGTCCAGAGCGTTCCCCCGATCATGATCGCCCCGATCAGAACACTAAGCCAGCGCGCTCCGACGACCTCGTTTCCAAACACGGGTCGGAGGCAGAACCAATAAAACCAGGCGGAAGCCAACGTCCCGAAGAGTTGAAAATATCCGCGCCAGGCCAGTACGCGGGTCCGTTCATCGTAATCGGTGCTGAGTTCATAACCCAACGCGTTGTAGGGAATCGTGAACACCGAGTAGGCGATGGAGAAGATGGATACCATGCCGGTCACCCAGACGAACATGCCCCATTGGGAATGGGAGGGAGAACACCACATCAACGGCAGGAGGCACCCACCGGCCAGTCCGCCCAGCAGGATGTAAGGCCGCCGTCGCCCCCAGGTCGAATGCGAGTTGTCGGAACGGGGTCCCACAATCGTGTCGGCGACTGCCCCGACCACCCGCGGAATGGCCAGGGCGATGCCCAGCAACGCCGGATCCATTTTCAAACCGATGGTGTAAATGGGCATCGCGAGACCCAGGATCAGGTTGAGGAAAAAGAAATCCGTCAACCCGCCGAAACCGTAGGCCGCCTTGCGCCACGTGGATACCCGGGCTTCCGCCGGCACCACATGCTTGCCCTGCCAATGAAAATGGCCTTCTTCGGTCTGCCCGGAGGGTTTGGAGGATTGGTTCATCTCGGTCAAACGAGGATATTGGGGTTGGTGGAACGCGGGGACATGCCGTTAAGCTACGAGAGTGCTGTTTCGCAATCGTTCGATTTTTGGCATTCGCGTAAAGTGAACGACGCCGCGCCAGATTGCACCAACAATGAAACCAATGCTGACCGTTCCACCCATCCCGTTCGCGGCCAAGTCCGCCTCGCGGACGGCCATGCACTGTGGTCAAAACGTCGTGGCGGCAGCCGCTTTCCCAACCATTTTCCTGATTCTGCTCTTGTTTTCACGGTCAGCTCAACCTGCCACCGCCTCGGCACAAACCACAGCGGAGAGGCAAGTCATAGTCTATACGCCGCCGCCAATCTCCCTCCAACATCTGCAAACGCTCACCGACACAAACGGGATTCATGAGTTCGCGCAGGGAACGATTCCCTGGCACGAAAATGGTTATTGCGCCGAGGACGTTGGCCGCGCGCTGGCGGCCGTCACCCTTTACGGGCAAGTCACGGGCAGGACCGATGGCCGGCCTTTGGCAAGGGTTTATCTCGCCTATTTGAAAAAGAGTTTGCGTGCGGATGGTGAAATGTGGAATCGCCAGGATCAGACGATTGCCAGCGGCGATGCTTATGGGCGGATCCTCTGGGGTTTGGGCTATGCCGCCAGTTTCCAAACCGATCAAACCAATCGCGAATCCGCCACCCGGCTCTTCGAAAGTATTTTACCCGGCTGGGACAAGAAGCTGGGCAACTATCCCATCGCCCGCGCCTGCGCCATGCAAGGTTTGGCCGCGTTTTTGAAAGGTCATGCAAATCCGGAGGCCCGCGCCGCCCTGTTCCGCTGCGCCGAGATGAACCTCCTGGCCTTTCGCAAGCACAGTGATCAAAAATGGCAATGGTTTGATGAGACGATGACTTATGACAGCGGCCGGCTGCCCCTCTCACTGCTGCTCGCTTTTCAGACGACGGGTGATTCAAGATTTCGCGATGCGGGGTTGGCGAGTCTTGATTTTTTAATGGCGACCTGTTTCGATGCGCAGGACACACAACTGGCATTGGTCGGCAACAAGGGTTGGTTCAAAAAAGGAGAAACCCCGGCGAAGTTCGATCAGCAGCCGATTGACGCCGCGGCCATGGTCGAGGCCTGTGTGCTGGCGGCGCGCCTCACAGGAAAACCAGAGTATGCCCGGCGGGCCCGCAAGGCTTTCGAGTGGTTCCTAGGCAACAACACCAGGCACGCGGTTCTGTATGACGCTCAATCCGGCGGCTGTCGCGATGGTCTCACGGAAAGCGGCCCTAATCCAAACGAGGGCGGTGAATCTGCGATCATGTATGTCATCGCCCGCTGCAATTTGGAGGACTTATTGAATGACACCCGCCACCAATAACCTGGTCGAGCGTTTGCCGCAGAATCCGCTGCTCCGTCCGTCCGACTTGAAGCCGAGCCAGCCCGGCTGGCAGATCGAGTGTCTGCTCAATCCGGGGGTGTTCCACTTTGACCAACGCATCTGGTTACTGGCCCGGGTGGCCGAACGCCCGCAGCAACGACCGGGATACATCTCATTTCCCATACTTGGCGAAACGGGAGAAGCCCGCGTGCTGGAGTTCGCACTGAACGATCCGCTTTTGGATGTCTCCGACCCGCGCGTTCTCCGCTACAACGGGGTGCATTATCTGACGACCCTCTCGCATCTGCGGTTGATGTCGAGTGAGGATGGCATTTCATTTAGTGAACGCCCGGCTGGTCCTGCGCTTCACGGTCTCGGCCGAAGCGAGACTTTTGGCATTGAGGATTGCCGGGTTTCCCGAATTGATGGAACTTACTACCTTACCTACACTGCGGTTTCACCCAACGGTGTCGCGGTGGGCATGCGTTCCACAACGGACTGGAAGTCGTTCCGCGAACATGGCCTCATTCTTCCACCGCACAACAAGGATTGCGCGTTGTTTGAAGAAAAAATTGGCGGCCGCTATTTGGCGTTGCATCGCCCCTCCAGTCCGGAGATCGGTGGCAACTACATCTGGCTCGCCCAGTCGCCTGACCTGCTGCACTGGGGCAAACACATCTGCGTGGCGCGGACCCGGCCCGGAATGTGGGATAGCGCCCGCATCGGCGCCGGCGCCGCCCCGATTCGGACTCCGGCCGGCTGGCTGGAGATCTACCACGGCGCTGACGGGCATAATCGCTATTGTCTGGGTGCCATGTTGCTCGATCTGGAGGAGCCGTGGAAAGTCATTGCCCGTTCGAAGGAGCCGATCATGGAACCGTCCGCTCCTTATGAACAAGCCGGCTTTTTCGGCAGCGTCGTGTTTACCAACGGTCACCTGCTGCAGGGCGATAGTCTGACACTCTACTATGGCGCCTCCGACAGCGTCATTTGCGCCGCCCGGTTTTCGATTGCCGGGGTGTTGAGGTCGCTCGTCTAACCCTTGCGATGGCTGTCGCGATACTCGCCCGGCGTCATGCCGGTCTCGCGGCGGAATACAGTGGCGAAGTATTGGCTGGAGGAAAAACCCAGAGCGTGCGCGATGTTCGTAATATCCTCATCCGTGCCGGACAAACGCCGGTGTGCTTCCTCGACGCGGCGGTGGATCAAGTATTCGTGCAAGGTATAACCGGTTTCGGCCTTGAATCGCGCGCGCAGACCGGCGCGGCTTAATCCCACATTGGACGCCACGGCATCCAGTCGCATTTCACTCTCGAACAGTTTGCCTTCCAGCCATTCGAGGGTGCGCCGCACATGCCAGGTGACCAGCGGCTTTTGCTTCGCGGCCTGGTGGTGCCGGTGGTGGTCGCGGAGAATCGTGATCAACAGCGCGTGCAACATCGAGCGCGCCATCAATACCGCCTGCTCCGACCGCCCATGCCGGTGTTCTTCCAACAGCCGCTCCAGAAAATCCTTCACCTCGGGCGAGGCGGCGAAGGTGGGATGGCGCAGGTGTTCGTAAGCATCGCGCAACGCCTGCGTTTCCGCCGCCGTCAACGAAGGGAGCGCGCCTTTCGCCGGGAACTGGATGCGCAACCAATAATGTTCGCATGGCTGGATGGATCCCTCATCGCCGCCATGCAGTTCGTTCGGCCGGATGATGAAGACCCGTCCGGTGCTGAACTCGTGCAGTTCCTGTTCCACCCGCCAGCGCAGGTGGCCGCGCACCATATAGTGAATCTCAAACTCATCCGGATGCCGGTCGGGCTTCAAGGCGCCGGGCAGGGCGGTATGAAACCTCAACCAGCCAAAGATCGGCAGTTCGGGCAGCAACTGGGTGGGACCTTCGTAAGTCTCGCGCAAATAGCCGCGCTGCCCGGTGGACATCGCCCACGGGTCAGATACTATCGGCGGTTCCGAGATCCGCTTCTGGTGCATAAAAAAATGATAGTGATTGCCAAGCGCCTCGCAAGCACTCGCTTCACGCTTGTTTGAGGAGCGCCAATGGCGTGAATCAAACGCCACTGCGCCGCTCCAAGGTTAATATTCAGCATAACCAAATGACATTCCCCAAGCAAACGCATGCACCGGATGGCTGTATTAAATTGTTGTCCCGGATGGCCCGTTCCGTGCCGGTGAGCGCACACAAGCTGGTTTTCAGCGGCATCGGCCAGCGGGATGTTTACAATATTTCCGCACCTTTTGAATGGGACGGCCGGCCGGTGATCGCCGGTCGCGTGGAAAGCCGCGAGGTGGAGCATTCAGAAATTGTTTTCTTTGAATCCCACAACGGCTCCTGGCAGCCGATACCTTCGGTCGCCACCTTCCCCGGCCTGCAAGACCCCTGCATTGCTTTCATCGGCGGCGAACTTGTTCTCGGTGGCGTTCGCTTTCCGGTCACGGTGGCGGATGGCAGCGTGGGGTGGCGGATGGATTTTTACCGGGGCAGTTCCTTGAACACACTGAAGTTATTTCTGGTAGGACCGGATAAAATGAAGGATATCCGCCTGGTCGAACTGGCGGACGAACAAATTGGCGTCCTGACGCGTCCGCAAGGAGCCAAAGGAGGACGCGGAAAAATCGGCTTTCTCGCCGCGCCCAGCCTTGAAGCCATCACTGCCGAGGCAATTCAAGAAGCTCCCCTGTTCGCGGGCCAGTGCCGGGATGAAGAGTGGCTTGGGGCCAACGAGGCTCATCGCCTCCAGAATGGCCTGATCGGGGTGCTGGGTCACGTCGCTTACTTTGATGAGCAGGAGCATCGGCACTATTACGCGATGGTGTTTTGCGTTGATCCGCGCACCGGCCAGGCCTCTCCGCCGGAGATCATCGCCAGCCGTTCGGATTTTCCCGACGGCCCCGCCAAGCGGCCAGACCTCGTGGATGTCATGTTCAGTGGCGGGCTGTTCCGTCATGGAAACGGAACGGCCACGCTCTACGCCGGCTTGAGTGATGTGGAAGCGGGGTGCGCGTTGCTGCCCGACCCGTTTGCGAAATTCGAAGGGCCGGTCAAGACTCATCACCCACCTGTCCCGGCCCAATAACCGTGTCATCCCGATATGCGCCAACTCAATAATTTACTTCGATTTGATAATTTCCACCCCCCAAAAAAACCATAACCCATATGAAAAAGAAAATAACAAAACACATGTTCAAATCCATGGCCAGCCTGTTGCTCGGCATGTCGGTCTGCTGGGTTGCGAGAGCAGACTATCTCCCCAATAACTTCTGGCCCAACCCGGGCTTCGAACTTGGCATCAACTTGAATCAAACCAACGGAGTCCCCACCGGCTGGAACGCAGATGGCGGTGATCCGACCATGTGTCAAGTCACGACCAATAATTCCATCAGCCCCACCCATGCGCTCTGTGTGATTGACAGCACATTTGACTATTGCGCGTGGGATTCCAACCTCCTCCCACTCGCCGGCCTTGCCAACCCTGGTGATTCCATAAACTTGCAATGGTATCAACTTTTCTCGATCTCCAGCGGCGAGATGCGGGTGACGGTTAGCTTTTTTGATGTTAACACCAACCACATCAACGACACTCACGCGGTGGTCAACGGCGACAGCGCTGGCTGGGGTGGCACCATTGCCTCGTCCACTTTCACTAAGTTCAATGAGACTATCATTGTGCCCGTGGGTGCTGCTCTGATGACCGTGTCCTTGGTTTCCGGCGGCTCGGGTGCAACCGTAGGCACAATGGTGATTGATGACCTCTCGGTGGCCTTGCAGCCTGTTCCCTATTTGTTGCCCGGCAACTTCTGGCCAAACCCGAGCTTCGAGTTGGGGTCAAATTTAAATCAGACCAATGGAGTCCCCACCGGCTGGAACTTCTTTAACAGCGGCAGCTCCATCATCTGTCAAGTTACGACCAATAATTACGTCAGTGCCGGCCACGCGCTCGCCCAGATTGACAACGATACCGGCAATTACGGTTCGTGGTATTCAGACCATGCCGCGCTGACCAACACTGCGATTGCGGGCAGCACCTTGAACATACAGTGGTTTGAACTTTACAGCATCACCAACGGTGAAATGCGCATGGTGTTCACGTTCTTTAACGCCGGCGGAGGTAGTGTGGGGGCGGGCGACATTAATTATACGGTCAACGGCAACAGTTCAGGCTGGCAGGGTGCTGTGGCGGGTTCAGGCTTCACCAAACGCGACATTGCACTGATAGTGCCAGCGGGCGCGGTGACAATCGGGGTTCAATTGGTTTCCGGCGGCCCCGGCGCCACCACCGGCATCATGATGATTGATGACTTGTCCATGGCTACGCCGCCCGCGCCGCCCATCTTGGCCGGCAACTTCTGGCCGAATTCAGGCTTTGAATCAGGATCCAATTTAAATCAAACCAACGGAGTTCCCACCGGCTGGGTTGCCAATGGAAACGACACCGGCATCTGCCAGGTGACGACCAATGCTTATTCCAGTCCGACTCACGCGCTGGCATTGATTGATAATGACACCCCGACTGGTTACGGTGAATGGGACGGCGACCTTTATCTGGGAGCCAACGCCGGCCCTGGCGACACGATCACCGTTCAATGGTCCGAGTTGTATGCCATCACGAACGGCCCGATGCGCGTGACGGTGCTTTTCCTCGACGTCAACACCAACGTCTTGACCGCAACCGATAACAACTCTTCCGGCAACAGCAGCGGCTGGGCGGGCCAGATCGTCGGCTCAACGTTCACCCTCCGCAACTTGCAGGTGATGATTCCGCACAACGCGGTCTTCTTGCGGATCGCGCTGGTATCCGGCGGCCCGCAATCCGCGACCGGTGTCTATGTGATTGATGACTTGTCGGTGGCGAAGGCGGCTTATCCGGCGACCGTGCTGTCATATGACTTCTTCCCCAATCCAACCTTTGAAAGCGGCGTTTCGTTGGACAACCCCACGGTTGGGCTTCCGGCGGGCGGCTGGCAGCGGGGCGGCAGCAGCGCGGCCATTGACCAGGTGCTGACCAATAACTCCGTCAGTCCGAGGCATGCGTTGGCACTGGTTGACAATGACACTGGCAACTACGGGGAATGGTATATGTTCCTCCCCACCACCAGTTTCATCGGCGACAATGACGCGGTGGATGTCCAATGGTTTCAGTTGTATAGCGTCACCAATGGCAGTATGCGCCTCTCCTTCGCGTTCCTGGACAGCGGCAACAACGCGCTGTGGTCTCAGGATTTCAACACCGGAACATCAACCAACAGCCCCGGCTGGACCGGAAGCGTTTCCACGTCACCGTTCCAACAGATGAATCAACGTTTTGCCGTGCCCGTTGGCACCACGCAACTTCGCGTCAACTTCGCGTCGGGCGGGGCTTCAACCGTCAACGGCGTCATGGTGATTGACGATCTGTCAATGAGGTTGAGCCTGCCGGCCATCACGGGCTTTACGTCCCAAGGGGTCACCAATACCGTGGTTTGGAACAGCATGAGCAGCAAGCAATATGCGGTGCTCTACAGTGGCGCGCTGGGTTCTGGCGCGGCTTGGAGCGCGGTGGTCACGAACCTGCCCGGAGCCGGGCTCACGACGACTAATCTCGACATCACGGTGCATCCTGGCGGCAAAGGATTCTACCGTGTTGAACAGGAATGATACCAGGGTTTTTATGAAGTTGTAGTAGTCAAACCAAAGGGAAGGCTGTCTGATACAATCCAGGCAGCCTTTCCAGTCAAGACACGAATTTAATCAGCTTGAAGGCAAGTGTTCAGTCAAAGGTTATGGCCATCACGCGCCACACGCATTGCGCTCTCCGGCGCGTGTCGGTCACGCCTGGGAGGCTTTACCGGTCTTGGTTGGGTGCTGGTTTGCTGTTCGCCTCACCCTCCTTGGCTGGATTGCTGCCGGGCAACCTCTGGCCCAACCCGACTTTGGAAACCGACAGCAGTTCCGATGGCGTGCCGGATTTCTGGAATAAAGGCGGCTCGAATCCCAATATTGAGTCGTGGACCAACTCGACGTTTGTCAGCCCCACGCATGCATTCATGTTGAATGACCGCAGCACCACTGACTATGGCGAGTGGTATTCAAATTTGCTTCCGGTTACCGGCGGCACCAGCTACCTGCTGCGTTACAATCTCCGCCATGTGATTTCCAGCAATGGCACCATGCGCGTTTCAGCCAATTTTTACAATGCCGGCAATACCTTGCTGTCAGGACTTAACTTTACTTTTTCCGGGACAAATGATTTCTGGCAGGAGAAAACGCAACCACTGGTGGTTCCTGCAAATGCCACCCAGCTGGGATTGACTTTCACGTCGGGCGGGACTATGGCCGTCACCGGCGTGGCTTGTCTGGACGATATTTCGCTGGCCCTTCAGACCAACGCGTCCTTGTCTTTGATTCCCTACCTCGAAGGATTCCCAGCCCTGCCGACGCCGCTGGTCGTTCGTGATTGGAAACAAACCGCCACGAGTTATCATCAGCTGGCATTCAACCCTTCGGCAACCGGCCAGTACCTGCCTTTGCTCTACTCGTATAGCGTTGCCACGCTGGCGGGTTATTCCGGGCCGGCTTTCGGATTGCCCAGTTATGTGGGGAATCCTCGCGATGGCGGCGAGGCGCTCACCGCCCTGGGCGCGGTGCTCGGCGGCACCCTGGCCGGCCTGAACATGGCCGCGCTGAATGGCGTTGATCGCGTTGCGCAGTGCGAGGCGTTTTACTCGGTCGTCAACGGCCACGGCCTGGTCTTGAACAACATCAATTCCCAGGGTTCCGGCTCGGGTTGGTATGACATTTTCCCCTGCACCTTGCTCTACCAGATCGGCGCGCGGTACCCCGGACGCGCTTTGTTTCAAAGCAACCTGCTCGCCATTGCCGAAAGCTGGCGGTCTGCCCTGCCGGTTCTCAGCAACAACTGGCAACACACGGGATTTAATTTTCAAACCATGACGACGGTGGATTCGGGACATGTTGAGCCGGACATGGCCATCGGCATTGCGTGGCTCGAATACATGGCCTATCTGCAATTTCAAAACCCCAACTATCTTGCCGCCGCGGATCTGTGCATGACGCAGATGAACACCAATAAGTTGAATCCGTTCTATGAAACGCTCGGATTTTACGGCCCGGTTCTGGCCGCCCGCATGGATGCGGAATTAGGCCGCAGTTACTCCGTCTCCAGGCACCTGAATTGGATCTTTGCTTCCACCTCCGATGCCCGGCCTGGCTGGGGCTGCGAAAGCGGCAGCTGGGGTGGCCAGGACGCTTATGGACTCATGGGGAGCACCACCGATACAGGTGGATACACTTTCTCGATGAACACTTACTCTGCCGCCGGGCTGATTACGCCGGTGGTTCGTTATCAACCGCAATATGCCCGGCTACTGGGCCGCTGGCTGTTGCATGTGGCTGCCAATGCAAACCTGTTCTATCCCGGGACCCTGACCACTGACATGCAGTCAAGTTCAGCCTGGGTTCAGCAAACCGGTGTGACCAATATTTCTTATGAAGGGGTCCGCAACGTGGGGACGACCACGCCATATTCCACCGGGGATGCCGCTGCCCCCATCCAGGACTTGAATCCCTACGGCGCCTGGGGAAGCGGCTTCCTGGCTGCTCTCTTCCAAACCTCAAGTGTCCCCGGCATCTTGAAAGTGGACTGCCTGGCAACTGAAACGCTGCCGCCTCCTGCCAATCCGACTTTCCTGTTTTACAATCCTTACAGCGTCACACAACCGATCACTGTCAATGTTGGCTCGAATGCAACTGACTTGTATGACGCGGTCACCGGAACATTCGCAGCCACCCATGTGACGGGGAATGCCTCCATTTCCATCCTGCCAGACAACGCAGTGGTCTTGGTGCAATGTTTCGCCACGGGTGTTGTCAGCCAGGCTGGCCAAAAGCTGCTCGTTTCGGGCGTTGTAATTGATTATCAAAATGGCACCCTTGATACCGACGGGGATGGATTGCCCGATTGGTGGGAAAGCCTTTACTGTGGCAACCGCACAAACGCCCTGGCGCTGGCTGCGGCCGCCAATGGTTTCAGCAATTTGCAATGTTACTGGCTCGGCCTGAACCCGCTGGACCCCGCATCTACTTTCAGGGTTCATGCCAGCGTTCATCCGCTTGCCGCCTATCCAACCATCACTTGGAATTCCGTCGGCGGAAAGACCTATGCTGTTGAATATGCCAACAACCTGACCGGTGGCGGGAGTTCCTTTGTCCAAGCATTGATTGTAACCGAAACCAACGTGGCTGCGGGTGTCCAGACAACCAATTCTTTTGTCGATAACGATTCACTAACCGGTGGTTCCCCCGCCTGCGACCGTTTCTACCGTGTCCGGCTGGTTTATCCATGATGGGTGATCATTGGAACCATCAAATCATTATCAACTCCAAAAATATGAAACTAAAACCAGACAAAATCACAACCCATCCCCGATTTTCTCCGGGCGCGACGGGATGGCCGCCCCAGATCCGAGCCCAAGGATTTACCCTGATCGAATTGCTGGTGGTCATCGCCATCATTGCCATTCTTGCCGCGATGCTGCTGCCTGCATTGTCCAGGGCCAAACAGAAGGCCCAGGGAATCACGTGCCTGAGCAACACCAAGCAATTTGCCCTGGGTTGGTATATGTATGCGAATGACAACAACGACACGCTGGTTAACAACTATGACGCGCTCGACATCCAAAACGAGATCAACAACCAAACCTACCGCACCTGGGCCAACAACAATATGGGGTGGGGCACAGATCAACAAATTACCAATGTTAATTTGCTGAAAGTTGGCATATTTGCGTCCTATGTTGGCAATAGCGCGGCACTCTACAAATGTCCGGCAGATAACAATCTAAGCGCAGCCCAGCAGCAAGCCGGGTTCACACAGCGCACCCGCAGCTTTTCCATGAATTGTTACATGGGCGCGGACAACCCTGCGGGGGCATGGCAACAAGGACGAAACGACTTCCATCCTGCCTTTCGGCAGTGGATCAAGTTAACGCAGATTGACAGGGCTTCCCAACGATTTGTCACCATCGAAGAAAACGCTGATACCATCAACGACGGTTGGCTTGACAACAATCCTGATGTCGGCACCACCAGTTCTTGGGGCGACTTGCCCGCTTCCTACCATAATGGTTCGTGTTCCCTGTCCTTTGCCGACGGTCATGCAGAGAGTCACCGTTGGCTTAGCAGCACAACCAAGCATGCGGTTACCACCACTACTTATTATCCACCAACCTTTACTGTGGCAAACAACGGTTACACTGACTTCCAGTGGCTGTCAGATCGCTACGCTGTGAAATTCTAGGAGAGTGCGTCGCTGTTTCAGGTGGAATGCCCGGCGTGAGAGGTGAAGGCTGGAGGGTTGGAACGTTCGCCCTCAATCTAACCCTGTAAAGGGGCTTGCCTTCGCACCGGTAGATGCTGTCCCGATCCACATACAGGCTGCCCGGCAAGCCGCCGCCATCAACAAGTCCACGCTCAAATTTGTCAGGGTGGACAGTCAGGAAACCAGCGGTGAGAAGGGCAGGGGTGAGAATGCGGTGGACTTCGATCGCGCCGCCTTCTGGCACACGCCATGGCAGGACTCGCCTTGCCCGCATGAGATTTTCCTCAAACTCGTGCCGGCAGTTGGCAGGCGTTTTAACTCGTTGTCAGCAGCGGGAGGAGTTATCCATGGCAAAGCCGGTAACCGGCCTGCTTGAGGTTGAACTCCACCAGTTGAACCGCCTCCGGCTTGTCATCCACGACTAAAATCTTCTGCTTCACATGGGCATGATGGCGCGCGCAAATTCGTCATACAATTTCAGTCCGGCGACAACCGCGTGACGATTGGGTTGCGGAAATACCGGGAGTTTGAAGTAAACGAAATGAGCAAAGAAAGCCTGCAGGTTTTCCCGGCGTTAGACTGAACAAATCGCGGCGCAATTTTCAGGGTAATTTGCAAGCTGATCTCGATCATTTCCGATTTGAAAGTCACCGCCGAATGGTTCGTCGTCCACGCGATATGGGCTGCTTCTCGCCAGTCAACCGGAGGTTCTGCGGTATCATCAATCCTCATTTTGTTGATGGCGTGGGGAGCAGGTGCTGGTGTTTGAATCATGAACTCGTAGCAGGTGCGATGAGGACCAAGAACGGAGTTCTGTGCGCATTCCTGGCGAACGACGCGGTTTTGGACAAAGTTCATTGCACTACCCAAACTGCAAATGGACACGACTGCCGTCATTCTGACTGGCAGACGGCTGGCAACCCACTGGCGACCACGGTTTCCGTCCTTTGTCACATTGATTTTACGCGGTGCGAGCCAGCCCGGGAACGTTTATGCAGAGTGGCTTTCAGGGGCAATGCGGCATGAATGGAAGGGGTGCTGTCATCCGCTGGCTGCAACAATTTGCGCAAATTATCCCACCTTTGCGCGAAATGGCGATAGGTGTCCAGAGTTTGGTGACTATAATCTTGATTCGAAAGGTCATGAAATGTCGCCCATGCAACAATCGCCTCTGAATGATCCGAGGCTTATGATTACAATAAATTCCATGTGCCCATGGGTGAACGTGATTGTGATTCTGGCAGGATTGGTGTTGGCAGGAAGTCCGGCGAAGGCCGAACCCCCTGCAACTGTCGTCGTGTATCCTGCTCCGGCGGGAGTCGAATTAAACGACACGTTTACGGTGGCGGTGCGCACGCCAGGCGGCGAATGGCATAAACTGGATGTGTATGACGTGCGCGTAGATTTGCATACTTTAAGCCATGCCTCCTTTGCCTATTTTGATTTCAGCGGCCAGGCGGAGGTCAAGGTGACACAGAACCGGGTTCATGTTCAGTCGGCGGAAATCCGCCCGATTTCCCGCCACCTTAAGCCGCTCATGAGCAACCCGCCGGCGGATTGCTTTTCGTTCACGCTTGACCGCCCGCAAAATCTTTCCATTGAGGTGAACGGCGACCGGCTTCACAACCTCCATCTCTTCGCCAATCCGATTGAAACCAATGTCCCGTTGCTCACGGACACGAATGTGATTTATTTCGGCCCAGGACTGACGGCGAACCGACGGGCCATCCGCGTCGGCTCGGGAAAAACGGTTTATTTGGCGGGCGGTTCCGTGGTTCAGGGCGTGATGGTCACCGACGACGGCGCAACCAACGTCACCATTCGCGGTCGCGGTGTTCTGGACACCTCACCCTGGAACGACGCGAAAGGTTTTTACATCAAGGGGCAGGACTGGCAGACCTCTTCGATCAACCTGCGGCGGACGACCAACGTCCTCGTGGAGGGCATCATTCTCAAGCAGCACGTTGACTTCGCAGTCATGGGCGGAGGGGTGGATACTGCGACCATTGACAACCTTAAGTCCTTCAGTTCGCAGGAATGGGGTGACGGCATTGACATGAAGGCCAGCCGGCATGTGAAAATCCGCAACTGTTTTCTGCGCACGTCGGATGATTGCATCGCCGTCTATGGCAGCCGTGGCGAATATCATGGCGGGTCTTCCGATTGGGACGTTGCGGATTCCGTTTTCTGGGCGGACAAGGCGCACGCCATCATGATTGGCGTCCACGGCGCGTATCAGGCCGACGGCGACGTCGTCGAGAACCTGCGCTTTCACGACATTGACGTGCTGGAAAACAACGAATTCTCGACCAATTTTTGGGGGGCAATGGCGATCACCTGCGGAGACAAAAACACCGTGCGCAATGTGGATTTTGAAAATATCCGGGTGGAACACATTCGCGAGGCAGGCGGCAATCTGATCCGGCTGGCATTTGGCTGCTTTGAACCCTCAACCACGCTGGGACGACAGATTGAAAACATTCATTTCAAAGATGTAACTTATGATGGAATGGCCGGCTCGGTCATCAGCGGGAGTCCCGGGCATCCAATCAGGGGGGTGACGTTTGAGAACCTCATCATCAACGGTGAGCGGATAAACGATGCCAAGCAGGGGAAAATCACCATCGGCGAAAATGTCAGCGGCGTCGCTTTCAAATAAAAAGGTGATTTTTTATAATCGCCATTTATGGGTCATATGAATCTATCCAACGTTGATTTTATAGTCATGGCCGTATATCTGGCGGCCATAGTCAGTTGGGGGTTCTGGCACAGTTCACGTACCAGCACGGAGAGCTACTTTCTCGGCGGCAGAGGAATGCCCTGGATGGTGGTCGGGCTGTCCATGTTTTCAACCCTCGTTTCGAGTTCGGCGCTGGTGGGTTGGGCGGGGGACGCCTACAGCACGGGCATTTCGGTGTTCAACTACGGTTTGTCCGGAGCCGTTCTGCCGATTGTCTTCTTCCTGGTGTTTTTCCTGCCGTTTTATCTCAAGAATAAAATCTACACGCTGCCCGAATTTCTCGAAGGCCGCTACGATGTCCGCAGTCGCACCTACCTTTCAGTGTTGACGGTGGTTGGCTACACTTTCGCTGATTTGTCGGTGACCTTGTATGCGGGTGCCATCATGCTCCACCTCGTTTTCCCCGGCATCGGTTTCAACGCCATCATCTGGGGGTTGGCGTTGCTGGGCGCATCCTACACCATAGTAGGCGGCCTGTCGGCGGTGATGTGGGTGGAATTGGTTCAGGCATTTGTGCTGATGGCCGGTTCCGCCGTGTTGACCTGCCTGACGTTTGCCAAGGCCGGCGGCTGGAGCGCGGTCATGCACGCCGCGCCACCGGGGCATTTGAGTTTGATCCGGCCACCGGGTGATCCGTCCGTGCCGTGGCCGACACTGTTCATCAGCCTGCCCTTGCTGGGATTTTATTACTGGGGTTTAAGCCAGGCCATGGTGCAGCGCACGTTGAGCGCCCGCAACACCGACCACGGACGTTGGGGAAATCTTTTTGCGGGCGGGTTGAACTTTGTCGTGTTCTTTCTCATGGTTCTGCCCGGAATCGCCGGGCGGGTCTTGTATCCCGACCTGGCGAAAGGCGACCAGATTTATCCCAAGCTCGTTTTCGAAATGCTTCCCTCCGGTTTGAAGGGGTTGGTGCTGGTGGGTTTCATCGCGGCCATGACCTCGGTGCTGACCTCGACCCTGAATTCAGCCCAGACGTTGTTGACGATGGACATACTTAACAAGCTGCGACCCGGCATGAGCAGCCGGCAACAGGTGGTGGTCGGCAGCATTTCGGGCCTGGTGATCATTACCATCGCGGCGCTCTGGGCGCCGCAGATCCAAAAGTTTGACTCGATCATAAAATATTTTCAGCAACTGCTAGCTTATATGTGTCCACCGGTGGTGGCGGTGTTTATGTGCGGCCTGTTCTGGAAACGAGCCACCGCGTCGGGAGCGTTCGCGGGATTGATTTCCGGCCTGGTGATCGCCTTGAGTCTGCTGTTCGGCATAAAATACACGCCTTTGGCCAATTGGAACTTTCTCTATGTTGCGCCAGTGGTTTTCGCGGTCTCGCTTGGCATCATCATGCTCGTGAGTCTGGCCACCCCGCCGCCCGCGGAATCCAAGGTCAGGGCTTATGTATGGAATGTGCAGGTATTCCAGGATGAAACCCGGCAACTGGCCGGCGTGCCCTGGTTCAAAAATTATCGCGTTCTGGCCGTCCTGCTGCTGGTCGTCACGGGCGCGTTCGTTTTCATCTGGCGTTGATATGTTGACCTCATGAAACTTGAAAAATATTCCCGGAACCCAATTCTTTCCCCGAATCTCAAGCAACCTTGGGAAAGTCTCGTCGTCTGTAATCCCGGCGTGATCCATGACCGGGGCACGTTTTACATGCTCTATCGCTGTGCGGGCAAAGACGCGGCACACGTCATCCGCTTTGGCCTCGCCACGAGCAAGGACGGTTTTAACTTCAAGCGCGCTTCCACGAAACCCGTTCTCTCACCCAGCGTGGACGGAGAGGATGCCGGCTGCATTGAAGATCCACGCATCGTCAAGATTGGCGGGCAGTTTCTCATCACCTACGCCTATCGGCCTTATTTTCCCGGCCGGTATTGGCTCGCCGCCGACAACGCCGCTTTCAACCCGCGTGACCCGACGCAGCCTCAAGCCTTCGGTGAAAACCTGACCTCATCGGGTTTGCTCCTGTCCAAGGACCTGAAAGCCTTTCGTCGCCTTGGCCGCATCACCGACCCGACGCTGGACGACCGTGACGTGATTTTATTCCCGGAAAAAATCAACGGGAAATTTGCGTTGCTCCGGCGTCCGCTGCAATGGACCGGATCGAAATACGGCACGAAGTATCCGGCCATTTGGATTTGCTTCGGCCACGATCCGCTCAAATGGGGCAAAGATTATCTCCTCGCCAAGAGCCGGTTTCATTGGGAGACGAAAATCGGCGGCGCGACGCCGCCGCTCAAGCACAAGAAGGGGTGGCTTGTCCTCTATCACGCCGTGGACGCAAAAGGCGTTTACCACGTCGGTGCAATGTTGCTGGATCTGAAAGACCCGCGCAAAGTCATCGCGCGCGTTCCGGAGCCGATCATGTCGCCCGAAGCCGACTATGAATGGCAGGGACTTTACCCGCATGGTGCCGTGTTTCCGACCGCGAACGTTGTCTTGGACGGTAAACTGTTCGTCTACTACGGTTGCGCGGACAAGTTCGTCGGCGTCGCCACGGCGGACTTCGACCAACTGGTGAACTACGTCTGGCAATTCAAATCCTAAAAAATCCTAAATTATGAAGCAAATGTTTTTGGTCCCTGCCCGGTGTTCGCTTTTGCCAATCCAAAGCCGCGCCATTACCAGCAGGGCAACTCTATAGACTTGTTATGAATCAACACCAAGCAGGACATTCCCGCGCAAATGGCTCTGAAACGAGCGTCGCCGACCCATTCATTGTCACGGAAGGTTTAATCGAGCCCGGTCGGACCGCTCATTCACCGGGTGGTGCGCCCGCAACCAGAGCGGTATGCCCGATCCCATTGAAGATGGAAGCAACCGTCTTGTCCGCGAAGTCAAATCAACATCCTTACGGACATTTCAACGAAGACGGCACGGAGTTTATTGTGACCAATCCCGATGCCCCGCGCGCGCTGGACAATTTCCTTTGGAACGACGCTTGTTTTTCCATTGTTCAGCATACCGGGATAGGATGCTTTGACTACCAGCCTGGGGACAAGGAAGCCATCCAGCTTCTCACCGGCATCGGCCGGACTTGTGATTTCGACGTGGTGGGACGCGAACACTTGATGAGCCGGCTGGTTTACATCAGGGACAACGACACCGGGACCTTCTGGAATCTTAACTGGGAGCCGGTCTGCCGGCCCGGCGACAAGTTCGAATGCCGCCAAGGCTTGGGCTACACGATCCTGACCAATACGACTGAGGGCATTGAGGCCCGCTTCCGCATCTTCGTGCCGCCGGGCAACGATCCGGTCGAACTCTGGGACCTGGCGATCAGGAACTGCCGCCCGGCCGCCCGCAATCTCTCCGTCTTTGTTTACGTCCAATTTCAGTTTGTCTTCAAATGGGGTTTCAACAGCTATGGCGATAGCATCTATCGCGAAGCCCATTTCAACCGTGAGCAGAATGCGGTGGTCGCCTCCAAACACCCCTTTCGCCGGCCGCACGATTTTCTGACCGGCTTCCTGACCAGCGACGAGCCGGTTGCGGCCTTCGATGGCTCGCGCGATGCCTTCCTGGGAACTTACGGCACCTTGAAAGATCCTGCGGCGGTGCAACGGGGCCGCTGCTCCAATACGCCGGGGTCCGCCGATGCGACGGTGGGTGCCCTCCAGTTTGACTTTGTGATCAAGTCCGGTGAAGCAAAGCCGCTGACCCTGGTACTGGGTGCCACCGATGACGAGGGCAAGATCGCTTCCTTCCGCGAGCGTTACCTCGGTCATACCGACACTTTTTTCGCCCGGCTCGCCGCCCAGAACGCGAGCTTGGTCGCCAAGAATCGGGTCAAAACCCCCGACCCGCTTTTCGATCAGATGGTGAACGTCTGGATCAAGCAAGGGGCCAGCTATGGCAGCCGCTGGTGCCGCTGGGGCTGGAATGGTTATCGTGACATCGTTCAGCACGGCCTTGGGGTTTCTGCGCTCAATCCGGCGCGCACCCGCGCCATTCTGCTGGAGGCCCTGCGCCATCAGTTTTCCACCGGCCTAGCCCTGCGCGGCTGGAATCCGGTGGATGAAAAGCCTTACAGCGACAGCGCCCTCTGGCTGGTATTCACCCTCTGCGCCTACCTTAAAGAAACCGGTGATCTGGCCTTGCTGGAGGAGCAAGTCCCTTATTATGGCGGCGACGCTTCGGCTTCCGTCTTGGATCATATCCGCACCGCGCTCGACTTCCTGGAAAAGAACAAGGGGACGCACAATCTGATCTTGATCAAGTTCGGTGACTGGAATGATTCACTCACTGGTGTCGGCAAGGAAGGGCGGGGCGAAAGCGTCTGGCTCTCGATCGCCTACGCCGAAGCGATGCGCGAGATGGCCGCGCTCATGGGCAGTCTTGCGCGGGCTGACGCGCAGGCCGATTACATCCGCCGCCGCGACACCATCGCCGCCGCGATCAACGCCCATGCCTGGGACGGCCAGTGGTATCGCCGGTGTTATGATGATGACGCCCGCCCCATCGGCTCGCACGAAAACCGCTTTGCCCGCATCTTCATGGAGCCACAATGCTGGGCGCTCATCGCTGGCATCGCCAGCCCCGAGCGCGCGAGTCAGTTGATTGACGCATGCGACCGTCTGTTGCTGACAGAGATGGGCTACATGCTCCTGGCCCCGCCCTATACGGAACTCGATCCCAGCATCGGGCGCATCTCCAGCATGGAACCGGGCATCGCCGAGAATGGCACCGTTTACACCCACCTGAACATCTGGATGATTCTGGGTTTGCTCCGGTTGGGCAAGGCCGACAAGGCCTATGACATCTTCAAGCGCATTACCCCATGCAGCCTCTCTGGTCCGGCGGATCCCAAACGCAACGCGTCGTTCCTCTACTCGAACTGCTATTTCGGCCCCCAGCATAAAAACCGTCCCTTCCAGCAGGAATTCACCTGGATCACCGGCTCCTATGCCTGGCTTAACACGGTTCTGGTCAACGAATGGATCGGAGCCACACCTGACTATGCCGGCCTGCGCGTGCAACCCTGCCTGCCCTCGACCTGGTCCGAAGCGAGCATCGCCCGCACCTGGCGCGGAGCGACCTATAACATCCAGGTTCGCAATCCGCATCGCCTCGAAGGCGGGCGCGTTGAACTGGTGGTGGACGGCAAACCCTGGCCGGGCAATCTTCTGCCGGCCTTTGCCGAGGGTGAAATCCATGAGGTTATTGCCACCCTGCTTCCGCAGGACGAAGCGCCGCCATCCTCCCCCGCGAGCGTGCCGGCCGGAGCTTTATCAGCCGGCGCCAGTCGGCCCGGTTAACCCGCCATCAGCTGGAAATTGAGTTGGACCTGAACTGGTTCGGGGAAGATTTGTGCAGGCGCTCAAACGCTGCCCGCAGATTTTTGCCGGTGCCGAAGCCGCAGATGCGGGCGATTTCCTCGGTCGGCTTGCAGTCGCGGACGGCAAACATGGCTTTCGCCTTTTGGAGACGCAGATGAGTGAGAAACATCGCCGGGGAGGTTTTTCGTTCCGCGCGGAAACGCATTTCCAATAACCGGCGGGAGACGTGAGCCGCTTCAGCCACGGCATCCATGGTGAACGATTTTGTATAATTTTGCTGCAAAAATTGGACGGCGCGTCTCACGACCACGTCATCCGCATGCAGGACATCCGTTGAAGCCCGGGCCATCACCTCGGAAGGATCGATCAGAACCGGTTCCGCCGGCGACGGTTCCCCGCGCATTAATTTATCCAGCAACCGGGCGGACTCATAACCCATCCGGTAGGCGTTGACACAGACGCTGGTCAACGTCGGGGCCGTAAATTCACACACCATCAAATTATTGTCCGAACCGATCACCGCCACGTCCTCCGGCACCCGCAGGCCAATTTCACGGCAGGCGGACAGGACGATGAGTGCGCGAAAATCGTGGACCGCAAAAATCCCAATCGGCAGGGGGAGCGTCTTCAGCCAGCGCTTGATGGGTTCATAGCGTTCATTCCACAAGGCGTCTCTCGTCATGTGGGGCAGGAGAAAGCTGGCGGCCTTCAAATTTGCATCCTTGGCCGCCTGTTTGAATCCCCGCATCCGTTCGTCCGAATACCACCGGCCTTGAACCCCGTGATAAACCAGATTCTTCAGTCCCAAACCGATCAAATGTTCGGCGGCCAGCCGGCCAATCCGCTGGTTGTTCAGCGTCAGCCTGGGGATTTGGCAGTTGAAATTGAGGTCTTCACCGATGTTGACGACCGGGACGCGCCATTTACGGAACAATTCCAGTTGTTTCAGGTTGTTTGCATGAACGATGATTCCGTCGATGTTCCATGATTTTAAACGGGACCAATCCAGCGGAAAATCGTCGCTGCTCTGCGGATCCACCGGACAGGCGGTCAAAAGCCATTTGTGTTTGGCCGCATAATCATTGGTCCCGTTAAAAAAGCGCGTAATTCCCCACGGTTTCGACTCGGGAAGGGCCAGGGCGATCTTGATTTGATGTGTCTTCATTGGAACTCATTTGCGCAAAAGCAACAATTTGCGCAAACCTTACCAGATTTGCGCAAATTGTCCATTGTCACTCCGGGAATTCCCCGTAAATTCTCCCACAAAACCGAGTTGCCGCCGGGGTTCGAAAAAACCCACGCCTGACAGGGTTGTCCGACAACGTGACTCCGGCGGTTGCAACCGCACAACACCTGCGCCGGCAAGTTTGCGGCGAAGCATCAGGGATTCGGACGCCCTTAACAAAAACCATAGAGAGCCATTAATTTTTGATCATGCAAACAGAACCCGGGCAATGGAAAAGCAAATGGCGGTCACGCGCAATTCAATGGCTGCTCCTGAGCCTGACGGCCCAGGCCGTGACGGTCTTTGGATTGAATTTCAACATCACCCTCGCTTCCCTGACCAATCACAACACGTCCGCGTATCCAGCCTACAACCAGGCCAACTTCGCAGCGAACTTTGGGACGACCAGCTGGGTCAACCAGAACGGCACGACCATGGCCATTGATCCATCCCAGTTGGACAAGTCTTTGAACCCGGTCACGCCGGGCCACGTTTCCCATGCCGACGTGCATACCCTGATCCCCAGCCGGCCCGACCTGCGTTGGTTTGCCAACGGGACCTGCTGGTTCGGCGAACCTTCGCACATCAACATCGGCGTGAACAATAATACGACCGCTTACGTCGCGTCGATGATCTCCGACCTGGAGAGCCGGGGATTCAACGGGCTCATCTTTTCCTGGTATGGCAAGGGGGATCAGTCGGACGAGGTGGCGCTGAAAGTCCAGTCCTATCTGGCGAGCAGCAGCAACACCAACAAGAATTTCCACTTTATCATCATGGTTGTCTTCGGAAATTTTCATGGCGGGGAAAGCGTCACCAACCTCGAGGCCAACATCAACTATTGCAAAAATCAATACTTCAGCGATCCCAATTATGAACGCGAGCCGTTGACAAATGGACCGCCGATTTTGATGTTTTTTAACGTGCGCAGTTCCACCTACATGAGTGCGGCAGACATGGCGGCTGTGAAAGCCGCCACCGCCCCCAACACACTGTGGGTGGATGAGCATACCGGCCATATCACCGAGCCCTGGTTGAACATGACCTATCAATGGACCGATGACTTCCCCACCGGGGTCAATGCCAGTGACCCCTATAATTTAAGAGCGGTGACCAACGAATTTGCCACCCTCAAGGCTTACCCCGGCAAACCGGCCTTCGGAGCGATGTGTGGAGGATTCAACGGCACGCTGACGAAGTCGGTGGGCTGGTCGGAGGGCAAGTATCTTCCTTCGAGCAACGGGCTTTGTGAGGTTGTCCGGGCCGCCGCCATTAATTCGGTGATCCCCGCCAATATGACCCGCATGCAGTGGGCCACCTGGAGCGATTGGGAGGAGGGAACGGAAGTTGAATCCGGCATTGAGAACCATTTCGTCCTGGCCACGCAGTTGAACGTCTCCAACCTCCTTTCGTGGACAATCACCTCTGGCGACGAGCGGACGATAGACCATTATGAGGTCTACGCCGTGACGAACGGCGGGAACGCGGCCCTTCTGGGTTCAGTGCCCGCCGGCGTCCATCAAACCAACATCAGCCAGCTGGGCTTAACTTCCGGAAGCTATCAGATCTATGTTGATGCCGTCGGCAAACCCTGCATCCGGGACCACCTGAGCCCGCCCGTCTCCGATGTGAATTCGGGCGCGCCCGTGGTGCTGTCGGATGTGCAGCCACTCACCCAGACCGTGTGGCAGGGCGACCCGGTAACCTTCACGGTGGTCGGCGGCGGCGTGGCGCCTTTAAGCTACCAGTGGACTTTCAATGGCCAGACCATCTCCGGGGCGACGAACTCCATTTATACCTTTGGCGGCCTCCCGGGAACCAACTACTATGAGGTCACCCTCACCAATAGTCAGGGCACGGTGAATTCCAGCACCGGCACGGTCGTGGGCGTGGCGGGGACATTCTTGAACGTTTCCAATTACAATGCGATGCGGATCACGTTCAGTGGCTGCACCAACGGGGTGGGCTTGACCAATTTCCCGGTGCTGCTCCGCCTGGGCACCAACCTTCCCGGGTTCTCTTATGCGCAGTTTGTCTCGCCCAGCAACGGCGCCGACCTCCGGTTGACCAGCGAGACCGGACGGGAACTGCCCTTCCAGATTGATCAGTGGAATCCGGCCGGGGAGTCGCTGGTCTGGGTGCAGGTGCCCGCGATCACGAGCACCAACGACTACATCACCGCCTGCTGGGGCAACGTGGCGGACAGCGCGATGCCGCCTTGCAACACGAACGGGACGGTATGGACGACGCTGAACGGTGCGAATAATTTCCTGCTGGTCTATCACCTGAGCCAGAGCGGATTCCCTTTTGCCGACAGCACCCTGCAGTATCCGGCGAATTCGGGGCTGGCACCCGTCCTGACCGACGGCATGGTCGGGAACGGTTGCACCTTCAATGGCAGCTCGCAGTTTCTCGACGCGGGTTTGGTGCAGATTGGAAAAACTTTCACGCTGTCGGCTTGGGTCAATATCGCGCCCGCCGCCACGAGCGAACAAACCATCTGGTGCAACAAGCAGGGCGGCTGGAACACCGCCGGCTTCGATTTTTATGTCAATACCTATCAAACCAGTGACGGCAAAATCTATTTTGACAGTGCCGATGGAGTCGGCGGCAATGTCTCGTCCAGAACCGCCGCTCATGCGGTTGCTTTCGGGCAATGGCATCTCCTCACCGGCACGATGGATGGAGTCAATGGCGCGGTCCACGTTTATGTGGATGGCGTGGATCAAACGATCAATCCCGGAGTGGATACCGCTTTCCAAGCGACCAACTATGTGCGTTGCGGGTCGCTGCTGACCGGCACCCCTGGCACAACCGGCACCTTGTGTTTCAATGGTTTGATGGACGAGACCCGCATTGAAAGCGGTGTCCGCTCCTCGGCCTGGGTTTGGTCGAGCTGGGCCACGGTGGCCGACAGTGCCTTCGCGACTTACGGGGCGATAGTTCCTGCGGCGGTGATCCTGCATTGGCAGGCGGCCAGTGGGCAGCTTGTGTTGACGTGGTCGGCGGGCACACTGCAATCAGCCAGCCAGGTCGCCGGTCCGTATGGCAATGTTCCTGGCGCGACCTCGCCTTACACCAACACCGTATCAGCAACCCAACAATTTTACCGCGTCAAAGTCCAGTAGGTGAACGCGCATGAAATCATTTCCCATCGGTCATATCCTGCGGACTGCGATGTTAATTTTTGGCGTCGCGACGTTTCCTGTGTCCGCACAGCCGAACCAAAGTCCCGTCATCACGCCGACAAATGAAATTGCCTTGTTCGACGGCAAAAGTTTTTCCGGCTGGACGTTTATTTCCCAGGGCACTAACGCACTCGCCGTGTCCATCTGGTCGGTGACCAACGGTGTCATCGTGTGTCAGGGCAGGCCAAACGGCTATGCGCGCACGTTGCAAAAATATCGCGACTACCAATTGCACGCCGAATGGCGCTACCCGGACGGGGCGGGCAATAGCGGGATTTTCCTGCACCTTAATCCGCCAGACCAAGTATGGCCGTTTTGCTTCGAGGCCCAATTGCTGTCCGGCAGCGCGGGCGAAGTCCGCATGAATGGCGGCTCGAAGGCAGAGGGATTGACGGCGCAGCATCCCCAAAGCATGGCGCGTCGGCAGGCCAGTTCGGAAAAGCCGCTGGGCGAATGGAATGCCTGCGACATCGTTTGCCGTGCCAACACCATCACTGTCCACGTCAACGGCGTGCTTCAGAATGAAGTCACCGGAACCTCGGCGGCTTCGGGGACGATTGGATTGCAAGCGGAAGGAAAGTTGGTGGAATTCCGCAATCTCGTATTGGAGCCTTTGCCTTGAGTTCGAGGTCACACCCACCCGCATGCGGCTGAAGCATCAAACCTTTTTCCTGAAACAATATCATAAAATGAAAATGCTGAAAACCTTGCTGCTGATTGGGTTTGCCGTTGTGGCCCGTGCTGATGCACAAACCAATCTGCCTCCCCCGACCGAAACCCCCGGCCAGTCCGTGGAAACCATCGTCTATATCCGCCACGGCGAAAAACCACATTCGCCGCAGAGAATGGCCGGAAGACATTCTCCTTCACCGTTGACCATGAAGGATTGAATGGACTGGGCGACAACTGTCCCTAACGTTGCAAACTCAAGATACTAACGTTAACAACCGGCGCGAGCCTTCGCTAATGCACGGCTCGTTGGAATTGCTGCGTTTGGTGTCCCCGCCAATATGACTGAATTTTAATCCATTTAATCATGTCTCACGCGTGTATTTTGACACCGGTTGTCGCAACGTCCATTTGCCGGGTTTCACCTCTTTGCCCAGACCTATGAAACAACTCCGAATCTTCTTGGCTGGTTTGGTTTTTTGTCCTGCCCTTTTGCTGGCCAGCCCCGGGGGCGTTACGATCGCCCAAATCAGCGACACCCACCTTGGCGAGAAACATTCTCCGCAGGCAGCCGCGAATCTGCGCCAAGCAGTAAGAATGATCAACGCGCTCCATCCCGACGCAGTCATTGTTTCCGGAGACATCGGGGAAAACGAGGAGAGCCGGGAGCAGGTGAAAATGATCTTAAAGGCACTGACCTCTCCGGTTTATTTTGTGCCGGGCAACCATGATTTTCAGGACACCACCGGCCTTGAACACTATCGGAAACAGTTTGGCCCAGACTATTACCGCTTCCAGGTTAAAAATGTGGAGGTGCTGGCGCTTGATACCCAACTGCTGGGTAACTATGAAAAATTCGAGGCGAAGACATCCCCGCCTCTGTCACCCGGAATGGAAGTGGAATCCCAAAAGATGCTAGCCTGGCTGGCTCAGCAGGCGGAACCGACCAAGGGCAAAGTGGTCATCGCCGTGCAACACATCCCACTTTTTCGTGACAACGGCTTTCCCGAGGCGAAACCTTATTGGACAGTAAATGCGCCCTACGCCCGGCGCGAAGCGGATCTGCTCCATACGCTTGGGGTCAAACATTTGCTGGCCGGGCACTGGCACAACGGGCGGGTCTTTGAACAGAACGGCATCACCATCCATGTGGCTCCGGCCACCAGTTGGCTCCCCTTTGGCGGGGAATTGGGTTTTGCCCTGCATACCATCACGGCAACAGGTGAGGTTCGCACCGAGTTTGTGCCCCTGTCCAATAACCATCCCTAACCCGTGCTTTAGAAAAAACACCATTTCTCAACCCCAAATGTCGCCTGCAAGTACCGGATATAATACCGCGGAAAGCCGGTTGTAAAAAATGGCTAATGCGCGGAAAATCAAAAAATGAACTATTCAAAAATGACCGCTATAAAACATCTGATCAATTGTGGAACCGTAGCCTTGTTCCTGGCTTCGCCCGTAACGGGCTGGAGCGCCGACAATCGGCCCAACCTATTGTTCATCCTGTCGGACGACCATGCCTGGCAGGCCGTCAGTGCCTACGGTGGATCGCGGCAGCTGATTCAGACACCGAACATTGACCGGTTGGCGCAAGAAGGAATGCGGTATGATCGTTTCCTCGTGAACAATTCGCTGTGCGGCCCCAGCCGCGCTTCGTTCATCACCGGCGCTTACAGCCACATCAACGGCTTTTACAACAACGACAACTGCCGCTTCGACGGCTCCCAAGTCACCTTTCCCAAGCTGCTTCAACAGGCCGGCTATCAGACCGCGCTCATCGGCAAGTGGCACTTGGAGACCGACCCGACCGGCTTTGACTATTGGGAAATCCTGCCGGGTCAGGGCATTTATTACAACCCGACGATGATCCGCGACGGCCAGAAGGTGAAACATCCGGGCTACGTCACCGACATCATCACCGACCTTTCGCTGGACTGGTTGAAACAGCGCGATCCGGCCAAGCCATTCCTGCTGCTCTGCTGGAACAAGGCACCACACCGCCCTTGGGAACCGGCGTTGCGCGACCTCGATTTCGACCACGACCGAACCTATCCGCTGCCCGACAGCCTGTTTGACGATTACTCCGGCCGCGGCCTGGCTGAACATGACCAAAACATGACCATCGCCAAAACGATGACCTTGGACACGGACAACAAACTCACCGACCCGCCGGATCTCACGCCGGAACAAAGAAAGACCTGGGACGCCTACTACGTCCCGCGCAACGAGGCATTCCTGAAGAAAAACCTCACCGGCCGGGCACTGACCGAATGGAAATTCAACCGTTTCATGCACGACTATCTTGGGTGCATCAAGGGGGTGGATGACAACGTCGGCCACTTGTTGAAATACCTTGATGACTCCGGCCTCGCCACCAACACCATCGTTATCTACTCCTCCGACCAGGGATTTTTTCTGGGCGAACATGGCTGGTTTGACAAACGCTGGATTTTTCAGGAATCCGCGCGCACGCCATTCCTCATCCGCTGGCCAGGAGTCGTCAAGGCCGGGAGCGTTAATACAAACCTGGCGGCCAACATTGACATCGCCGAGACCTTCCTGCAGATCGCCGGCCTGTCCATCCCTGACCGGATGCAGGGGCGGAGCCTCCTGCCGTTGCTCAAAGGCGCGACGCCCGCCGACTGGCGCACGGCATTCTATTATCATTATTATGAATATCCCGCCTGGCACCAGGTGCGCCCGCATTACGGCGTCATCACCGACCGTTACACGCTGGCACATTTCTACGCGCCCGACGTGGACTACTGGGAGCTCTTTGACCGGGAAAAAGATCCCGGCGAAACGCACAGTGTTTTCGGCAACCCCGCCTACTCCGGCGTTCAAACCAACCTGATGCAAACCGTCACCCGCTTGCGGATCGAATTAAAGGAACCGGACAAGGACGATCCCAAGACGTTTGGCGATCAAAAGCCGCCTGGGTCGGCTGGTAATCATTGAATCCATTGAAGAAGCGCGCAGTCCCCCGCAGCTTCGAGTCGGGCAGTGCCGGGCGATTTTAAATTGGCGGGTCTTCAGGTTGATGGGGCTGCGCAATTATAACCGGTTTGCGCAAATAATACCAGATTTGCGCAAAATGGCCATTGGATAACGGGAAGCTCATTGTAAATTTTCTTCAATGAAACTTGAACAAAAATTCTCCAATAGAGAAGTCGCTTCGACGGGAGCTTTGGGAATGCGTTCTCGCCCGACGGACATCGGCCGGGAAAAACACCCGGCGACCCGCCAGCAGGTCGCATCGCTGGACCGAATTTGTCATCCATCCAGCGATATCAGGTTGGCACAAACATCCCCCGGCCGCACTGGTCGAGGTTTGATTCTCGGATTCAAGATTTCAAGAAAGTGCGCGACGGGTCCGATGGCGGCGCGTTCCGGGCAATTCTGCGGCAGAAAAGCCGCCTTGGTCAAAACCTTGGATATGTATTCTCTTCGGACGGACATTTTATCGCCACCTATGAGACAACGTGTTTGCAGAAAAGCAACCTTAAGGACGCAGGTTCGGCACACCACCATTGCATTGTGTATCTATGCCAATGGCCATTGATCAACATTTGATTTTGCCGGGGCTCGCTCCGTCGCCCATGCCGGACTAGACGGAAGTGCGCCCGCGTAATCGAATCCATCCAACCCGACCAGATTTTTGCAGCTACAAGTAAAAACACAACCAGCAAAACCCCCGAAAAAGTATGAACAAACGAGTATTAAGCTACCTGGTGATGGGAGCGTTCGCCCTGATCGCCGGCACGGTGGCGCAAGCCCAATCAACCTATTCCAATGCCGTTGCCGCACTGGGTCCCGTGGCTTACTGGCCATTGAACGAAACCACCGCGCCGTCGGGCGGCTTGTATGTGGCCACGAATTCCGGCGCGCTGGGCGCCGCCGGGAATGGCTATTATGAAACCTGGTGGCAGACCAACGGCGTTTCCAACGCGCTGATCAGCAGCAACTCCATTGTCCATATCGCCGGCGCGATCGCGGGCGACAGCGACACGGCCCTCCAGCAAGGCGTCATTGGCCAATACGTGGTCATTCCGCGCTTCACCAATGGCGTGGTCAACAGCGCGGTGACCATGACCGCTCCCTTCACGATTGAGACGTGGGTGTTTCCGACGAACAATACGGCCAACCAGCTCAAGCCGATCTTGGCCGAAGGATTCAACAATGTTCAGGCTACGAACCTCGGTTATGTCACCCAAACCGATGGAACATCCATCGGAATGTTTAGCGGCTTTATCTATTTCAACACTTGGAACGGCGCAGGCACCAAGATCGAGATTGACACCACCGCGCTTGCGCTTAACAAATGGTATCACGTCGTCGCCACCTTCGATGGCACGATCATGAGGCTATACACGAATGGCGTTCAGGTGGGGACCACCAGAACCCCGGTGACGGCCAACGGCACGAATTACGTTGTTGACCTCGTTTCTCCGCTCATCATCGGTGGTGGCAATGAACTGGGCATCAGCGGCGGCGCCAATGTTCCGTTCGGCGGCGCCATTGACGAAGTGGCCATTTATAACACCGCTCTGACAGCATCCCAGGTGACGACCCATTATGCCAACGGCACCAACTCGGCCCGGGCCACTTCCTATGCAACGGCCATTGGAGCGGACAGCCCCAAAATTTATCTGCGTTTGGATGAACCGGCCTTCGCCGGCGCGGCGGCCCCGACCACCTATCCGACTGCCAACAATTACGGCTCGCTGGCCTCCGCCGCCAATGGCAATTATCTGCCGGGCGCAACGCCCGGCGTTGCGGGACCGGCTTACAGCGGCTTCGGCTCGCCGAGCTATGCGGTTGCCCTCAATGGTTTCAATGCCGGCGTGGATGTCGGCGGCGGCAGCCTGCCGGCCGCGCTGAATCCCACCACCAATCAACCACTGTCAGTCGCGGTCTGGTTCAAAGGCAATCCCTCGGATTGCGTTGGCCGTTTTCAGACCCTCGTTGGCCACAGCGATTCGAGCTGGCGTTTGAATTTGGATCTCAATGCCGGGGTGCAGTTCAATCCGGGCAACGGCCCGCAACTGCAGTTTGCCAACGTGGCGGACGAGCTGACCAACGGAATGTTTGTGAACGACGGCAACTGGCATATGGCGGCGGGCGTTTCTGACGGCACCAACGATTTTCTTTACATAGACGGTTTGCTGGCCAAGAGCGGCAACGCCGTGGCTGCCAACAGCGGCAAACTGTTTGATGTCATCCTCGGTGGTGATCCGCAGTATCTGGCTCCGCAACCGGTCGCGAACGGTTCCGGCGGTGGCCGATGGTTCGACGGCAGCCTCGCGCAGGTGGCCTTCTTCACGAACGCCCTCACCGGCGCGCAGATCCAAGGACTATATTCCGCCGCCGGTGTTCCGCCTTACCTTTGGCTGCAACCCAAGTCCACCACCAATAATGCGGGTGCGAACGTCACAATCCCCGCCGGAGCCCACGGGAGCAATCCGCTCGGCTATCAATGGTATCAAAACGGTTTGCCGGTTGCCGGCCAGACGAACGCCAGCCTCGCCTATGCGCCCGCCGTCGTCGGCAATACCGGTACCTACCAGCTGATCGTGACCAATAACTATGGCGCGGTCACCAGTTCGGTGGTGACTCTCTTTCTTTTCGGCGCACCACTGATTCAGCAGCAATCGGTGACCGACATTCAGGTGTTCGCCGGCGCCAGCCCGAAGCTGCAGGTCACCGCTGCCGGCGCGCCGCCGATTTCGTATCAGTGGAATAGCAATGGCGTGGCGATTCTTAATGCGACCAACTCTGCCTATGTCGTAACCAACGTCCAGGCCAGCGCCACCTATACCTGCGCCCTCACCAACTTTATCGGTGCGGCTTCGCCAGCCTTCAACCCCGTAACGGTTACGGTTCTTCCCGATCCAACCGCGCCTTACCCGCTGGCAGTGCTGGCCGACAAACCGGCGGCTTATTTCCGATTGGATGAGGCGGGCGGCACCACGGCTTATGATTATGCCGGCGGCAACAACGCCGTTTACACGAATGTCTCGCTGGGCCAGCCGGGTTACAATTCGCTCGCCCCGGTGCCGAGCGATCCGACCGAAACGGCGGCTGGATTTGGTTTCATCAGCCCGCCCAATAATTACGCGGGCAATGGGCCGACCTATCTCAACTTCGGCACGACCAATGGCGCCAATGCCAACTTTTCTGTGGAAGCATGGGTCACCCAATTCTTGTTCAGCGGTGGCGGCGATGGCATTGTTGCCCTCGGTTACGGCAATGGCGGCGAGCAGTTCGTGCTCGATACGGGGGCCACTGCGTCCGGCTTCCTCCGCTTTTTAGTCCGGAACGCGGCGGGCACCGGCTTCAGTGCCAATAGCACGAAAAGCATCGCAAACGACGGGTTGTGGCATCATGTCGTCGGCGTTTGTGACGAGGCGAATGGACACATTTATCTCTATATGGATGGTGCCTTGCTCGTCAGCACCACTATTACGGCCGGCAGCGGACTGCTCGCATCCACGACGCCGTTGAGCATCGGCGCGCGTCAATCGGGGAACTTCAGCGG
>Ga0247688_1000042_pt1 | contig 70455 bp, 54 predicted proteins | sample CNK29_metaG_FD_182718 | JGI IMG/M metagenome (GOLD analysis project Ga0247688, IMG submission 182718) | Soil microbial communities from Purdue University Martell Research Forest, Indiana, United States - CNK29 | ecosystem: Environmental > Terrestrial > Soil > Temperate forest > Bulk soil... | reverse complement strand
CCGGCTCTGCACGCAGCGTTGGCGTTCTTCATGCCGGCTCTGCACGCAGCGTTGGCGTTCTTCATGCCGGCTCTGCACGCAGCGTTGGCGTTCTTCATGCCGGCTCTGCACGCAGCGTTGGCGTTCTTCATGCCGGCTCTGCACGCAGCGTTGGCGTTCTGTGCGCCAGCTCTGCACGCCGAAGGCGTTTGCTAATTTCAGCCCACGGGTTGCTTCAACCCTGGGTTCGCAAACAAAAAGAAAAGAGAACGCCGAAGGCGTTGGCCAACGCCCGAACCGCGAAAGATAACCACTCACGGATCTTTTGTAGTACCATGCGGCCAGCGGTATGCCCTCCCTGATAACTGAACCGCGAAGGATTCACAAAGCATGCGCAGTCCCCTCGCCCGGAGAGTTGTCACTGTACTGCTCGCGCAGTCGTTATTCCTTTCGCTGACCTTTGCTCAACAACAAGCCGACATCCGGCCCCGTCGCGCGCAAACCGCTGCGCCACAACCAACCGTAACGCAACCGGCAACAACCGAACCCGCTTGGCCGCAACCACCCGCGACAACGCCCATCATCGGTTCACCAACGCTCGCCGCCGTCACCGGCCCGGAACCGACAATCCGCGTCGCGCTGACGACCGACGCGCGTTCGGCCACGATCTCGAGCACCGGTCACTTGATGAACGCGAGCAGCGGCGGACCGACAATGCTCGCGCTCGACACTTCGCGCGTTCGCGTCAATCCACGATTGCTCTCGCCCTTGCCGGCCGCCAATAACGACGCGTTGTTTCGCGTGATGGTCGCGGGTGCGGCTTCGAAGGAAGAAGCCGAAGACAACGGCAAGCAGATCGAAAAGTTGTCCGGTGAAGACACGCAGGAAGCCTTCGACACCGAAACGAAGACGTGGTCCGTCGTGGTTGGGCCAAAACGTTCGCGTCAAGAAGCGGAAGAGTTGCGCGCCCGGTTGGAAGCGGAAGGGCTCGATGCGACGCTTGAAGGGCCACCAATAAACACCGATTTGAATCAGGCAAGACAACCATCGCCTTCCGGCCCGGCGATAAAACTAACTTCAGCGCGCCCGAGTTTGCCGTCACGCGAAGTCGTCGCTTCGGGTGGAAGCGGTGGCCCAATGTTCAGTTCGAGCGCGCCGGTCGTGTTTGCGTCCGACAATGAGAAGGATGCGCCCGTGCGTTTCAACGAGCGCCCGTATCGCGGCCGTATCGAAGTGTTCACGAACCTGCGCGGCTCGTTGACGGTGGTGAATGAACTGGGGCTCGAGGATTACGTTCGCGGCGTCGTCGCTAACGAGCTTTCGCCGGGTGGCTATCCGGCAATCGAGGCTCTGAAAGCACAAGCCGTCGCCGCCCGCACTTACGCGCTCAAGAATCGCGGGCAGTTCATGTCGCAGGGTTTCGACCTGCTGCCGACAACGCGTTCCCAGGTTTATCGCGGCCTGACTTCGGAAAACCCGCTGTCGTCACGCGCGGTCGACGAAACGCGCGGCCTCATCGCGACCTACAACGGCGAACCAATCAACGCGCTCTACACGTCCACTTGCGGCGGCCGCACTGAAAACTCGGAAAACGTTTTCAACGAAGCGATTCCCTACTTGCGCGGGCGCGAATGTGCTGCTGAAGGCCACGCTGCGTTCGATCGTTTCCAGATTCGCACGACCCGCGCAGTGGCCGAGTTACGCGAAGACGATCACGTTCTGCTGGCGCGCGACATCGGTCTTTTAGTGACGCAAAACGTCGGCATGTTGCCGGACCGCCTCTCCGATTCATGGCTGGCGGCGGACGCTTCCGTTGCTGAAGTGCGCAACTGGATCGCGAACGCTGCGCGCGTCGCGAAGCAAGCGACACCACCAACCGGCGACGACGTAAATCGTCCGCCGGCGTTTGCCACCGCGCTGTCGCTCGCGGTGTTTGGGGAAAGCAATCCCGCGACGCTGCTAAACAGCGCCGACGCCGATTACCTGTTGGCCGTTCGCGACGTGCAGGACGTGCCGCCGGCGAATCGCGCTGACCTCGCGCTGTTGCTGCGCGACGGTTACTTGTCGGCTTATCCGGATGCGACGTTGCGGCCGCGCATGCCGTTGTCGCGCGCACGCGTGCTGCACGCGGTGGTGCGGATTCTGGAAGCGCGCAATCTGTTGCAACTGCAAAAGGCCAACGCGCGGCCGGCGAGCGAGGGACAGTTGATCCTTCGTTCGACGAAAGGAAAGGACCAGCCGCTCCGCGTAAATCCGGATGCGTTTCTGTTTCGCCAGCTTGGCGAGCGGCCGTTTGCGGTATCGTCAGTGACGCTCGTCGGTGGTGAGCCGGTTATGTATCACCTGGCAGCAAACGGGCAGATCGATTTTCTGGAAGTTAAGCCCGCGCCAAACGGCGCCGCGGCCGATCGCTTTTCGCCGTTTTCGAGTTGGACCACGGATCTTTCGGCGGGCCAGGTGCAGGCGCGACTGGCTCGCGCTGCGCGGGGTATCGGATCGATCGTTGACCTGCGCGTGATGGCGCGCGGTGCTTCACATCGGGTGACGGATTTGGAGATTGTCGGCACAAACGGCACCGCTCACGTGCGCGGCGGCCGCATTCGCTCGGCACTGGGCCTGCGCGAACAGCTTTTCGTGATCGAGCGCGAGTATGACGAAAGCGGGCGCGTGGTTGGCTTTGACTTCAATGGACGCGGCTGGGGTCACGGTGTCGGCATGTGCCAGGTCGGCGCTTACGGGCTCGCGAAACAGGGTTGGACTTTCGATCAGATTCTGAAAGCGTACTATACTGGCATCGACCTCACGCGGATTTATTAATCGCGGAATTTCAGCAACCGGGAGACCAGCATGGCCTCAAATATCAAACACCTCATGAACGTCGCCGACCTCGACGCCTTTCCTGACGACGACGGCAAGCGTTACGAACTGATCGACGGAGAGCTTTTTGTATCTTGTGCACCAGGACTTCATCACCAACTAGTGCTCAGTAACCTGATACTCGCACTCGGCAACTATCTGAAACAGAACCCAATCGGTATTAGTGTGCCCGGTCCGGGAGCAGTGTTCAGCAACTACGACGCTGTCATTCCTGACCTTGTCTTTGTCACAAAAGGAAAATGGGACAGCATCGTCGGCAATGATCGCTTTATTGCCGCACCTGATCTCGTCGTCGAGATCATCTCGCCCGGAAGCGGGAGCCGGAACCGAGATCTCAAAGCCAAACGCAAGCTATATGGCAAATATGGCGTGCAGGAGTATTGGGTTGTCGACTCTGAAAACCGCTCTGTCTTGATCTTTCGCCTTGGCGACACGGGCTTGGAGGAAGTTTCCATGCTAGGAGGTGACGACGAGATTGCCTCACCGCTTTTTCCGGGACTGACGATTAAGCTCCACGACGTTTTCAATCTTCCACCAGGTTGGTGAGTGCGGTTCTCACGTAATCAAATAATCGGTGGCCTGTTGTTGCTGGCGCTCATTTGGGCGGTGGCGATTTTCCGCGTGCTATCCTCACGCACGTGAGTGCGAACAAAACGGAAACTCCAGTAGTCGCCATCGTCGGGCCTACGGCTTCCGGCAAAAGTACGCTCGGCATCGAGGTCGCACTCAAACTCAACGGCGAGATCATCAACTGCGACTCCGTTCAGGTTTACCAGGACATCGAAGTCGCAACCGCAAAGGTCCCACTGGCCGAACGCAAAGGCATACCGCATCACCTGATCGACTTCGTTTCACCAGCAATCAACTACACCGCCGTCGAATGGGCCTGCGAGGCCGCGAAAAAGATCGAAGAGATCGAAAACCGCGGCCGCGGCCCACTGCTCGTCGGCGGCACCGGTTTTTACTTGCGCGCGTTGCGCAACCCATTCTTCGTCAGCCCGCAAACCGACGAATCACTGCGCCACCGGCTCAATCGCCTGCGCGTCAAACATGGACCGGAACACCTGCATCGAGCACTCCAAAAACTCGATCCGCGTGCGGCCCAAACGCTCTACCCGCGCGACTGGCCGCGCGTGCAGCGGGCCATCGAGGTCCGCCTCCAAACCGGACGCTCAATCCTGGACCAGAAAAACCAACGCCCCGAACCGCACGAGAGCGCACGCCGGCTGCGCATCCTGGCCCTCAACCCGCCACGCGCCGAACTCTACGCGCGCATCAACGAACGCACCGAAGCACACTTCAACGCGGGCCTCGTCGAGGAAGTCCGAGAGTTGCTAAACCGCGGTATTCCGCCGGAGTCCAACGCACTCGGGGCTCACGGTTACCGCCGCGTTGTCGAGTACCTTCAGGGCAAACGCGACCTGGCCGCCGCCGTCGAACAGACGAAACTCGACGTGCGCCACTACGCCAAAAGGCAATTGACATGGTTTCGCCATGAAGCCGGTGTGGAGTGGTTCGCGGGCTTTGGTGAGGAAAAGACTGTTTTGGCCTCAGTTTTGAAAGTATTGGCCGATGGGCCACGGTCCAAATAATCATCTTTGTCTCACATCTTTGGCTAAGCCTTGTCAGTCTTGAAGCCCTGTTGTAATCTGATTGCAACCACGCGCGCTGAAAACAGAATCCATACCGGGCTTCAAACATGTCAGACGGCAAACAGGCACCGCAGAACATTCAGGACGCCTTTCTCAACACGGTTCGCCGCGAGAAGACTGCAGTCGTGGTCTATCTCCTTAACGGCGCCAAGCTAACTGGCCGCATCCGCAGCTTCGATAAGTTTTCCGTGTTGCTCGAATCAGGCAGCCAGGAACAACTGATCTTCAAGCACGCGATCTCGACGATTTCGCAGACGCGCCGTTCAACCGGCGAACTGCACTCACAATCGAGCACCGAAGCTCATGCCCGCGAAGCTCGCGCCGAAGACTCAAGCTCGCATGGCGCGTGACATTCGTTTACACTCTCGCAGCTATTTATTCCCAACCCAGAGGGACGTGTGCCTGGAACTTTCATTACCTTCGAAGGTATCGACGGAAGCGGAAAATCGACTCAACTGCGGCTACTGAACACGTTCTTGCGCGCCCATGGCTGTAACGCTCTCGTGACGCGCGAGCCCGGCGGAACTGCGCTCGGCCTGCGTCTGCGCGAAGCACTGCTCGACGCACTCGAAGAGGTCGATCCTTTAACCGAACTATTGGTGTTCGCGGCCGATCGCGCGCAGCACGTGCGCCGCATGTTGCTGCCGGCACTCGAAGGGGGAGCGGTAGTGATTTCAGACCGTTACGCCGATGCGACCGTCGCGTATCAAGGCGCGGGACGCGGTTTCTCGCCGACGCTAATCTCGCAGATCGTTCAACTCGCAACCGAAGGATTGAAACCAGATCTGACGTTGCTGTTTGACGTTTCGATCACTGAATCAGTTAACCGAACAACGCGGCGGTCAACCGGCAAGAATGCTGCGGTCAAAGGTGGCCGCGATCGGCTCGACATCGAAAACGCGGAGTTTCACACGCGCGTGCGCGATGCGTACCTGAAGATCGCCGCGGCAGAACCGGAACGCGTAAAAATAATCGACACCAGCGGCACAGTCGAACAAACACAGGAGCGAGTGCAGGAATTGATTGTTCACTTTTTGCGGAGCCGAGGTCATCAGGTAAATGTTCAGTGAACTGACAGGCAACGCGCGCGTCAAAGATGCGCTGAAGCGAATGATCACGGCCGGCCGCTTGCCGGGCGCGTTGTTATTTGCCGGCGAAGAAGGAGTGGGCAAGAAACGTTTCGCGCTGGAAGTCGCGCGTGCGTTGAACTGCCGCACGCCGAAAGACGGCGAAGCATGCGGCGTCTGTTCGGCTTGTGGGCGCATCGAGAAGTTGAACTATCCCGAACGCGATGACGCCGACGAATGGACTCAGATCATCTGGACCGATCATCCTGACGTCGGGCTGGTCGTCGCGCCGAAGCGCGTGCTGCGCGTCGAACAGATGCGCCAGATTGAGAAGGAAGCGAACTTCCGCCCGTTCGAAGGCAAGGCGCGCGCGTTTTTGATCGACGAAGCAGACAAGCTCAACGACGCATCAGCGAACGCGTTGCTGAAAGTGCTTGAAGAGCCGCCGCGCACGTCGCACCTGATTCTGATCACCGCGCGGCCGGCGATGTTGTTGCCGACAATCCTCTCGCGTTGCCAGATGATCCGGTTCGCGCCGCTCGCGCCCGCGGAGATCGAGTCGCACCTGCTGCAAGATAAATCGATCGACAAAAAGACCGCGCAACTGCGCGCGCGCGCCGCCGGCGGCAGCATCGGCCGCGCACTCGCAAACGACATGGTGACGTTCACGTCGCAACGCAAGGCGATGCTCGGCGTGCTCAACGCGCTCGTGATGACAAACGATCGCGCGCAACTGCTGCGTTCGGCGGAACAGCTCAACGAAGCGCAGTACAAAGACGAATTTGAAGAACGGCTCGACGTGCTGGAAACGTTGATCCGCGACGCGTGGATGTTGTCGCTGGGCGTGAAGGCCGACGTTCTGGTCAACGCGGATCTATTGCCGGAACTGGAAAAGATCAGCAAGCAGATCGACGCGAGCAGAGCTGCTGACTGGATTCTTCAGATCGAAGACGTACGCGAAGAATTGATCGTCAACATCAACCGGAAAGTCACTACCGATTCTTTGTTCTTGACGATGGCAGGAGAAATACCGGCCCAGAAGAGACCGAAGGTTCGTTAGATCTGTGGCCGGCTTTTGAGTTCCGCAAGCAGCTTCTCAGTTTCCAGCACAAACGCTTCGACGATGTTCTCGCCGGCGACTTTGCGCATCGGCACGCCGTCTTTGAAGATCATTCCCACGCCGCGCCCAAACGTGATCCCGAGTTGCGAGTCGTGCGCTTCACCTGGGCCATTCACGGCACAACCCATAATCGAAAGATGCAACGGCTCCTCGATGTGCGAGAGACGCCGTTCGATCTCGGTTACGATCTCGACGAAGTTATCAACGTCGAGCCGGCCGCAGGTCGGGCACGCCACAACAGTGACGCCTCGCGTTCGCAGCCCTAACGACTTCACGATCTCCCACGCGACGCGCACTTCTTCCTGCGGCTCCGCGGCCAGCGAAACACGAATCGTGTCGCCGATTCCTTCATGCAGCAGAATGCCGAGCCCGATCGACGACTTCACGGTGCCGCTGAACGACGTGCCGGCTTCAGTGACGCCAAGATGAAACGGATAATCAACCTTCTCGGCCAGCAAGCGATACGCAGCCACAGTGCGATGCACGTCTGACGCTTTCAACGAGATGATGATGTCAGTGAAATCGAGATCCTCGAGAATCTTCACGTGACGCAACGCCGACTCGACCATCGCTTCGGCCGTCGCCGTGCCGTACTTCTTCAACAGATCCTTTTCCAGCGAACCACCATTCACGCCAATCCGAATTGGCACCTTCTGCGCCTGCGCCGCACGCACGACCTGCACGATGCGTTCGTGCGCCCCGATGTTTCCCGGATTCAGGCGCAACTTGTCGATGCCCGCTTCGAGCGCCATCAACGCGAGTTTGTAATGGAAGTGAATGTCGGCGACGAGCGGAACGCCGGGAACGCGCTTGCGGATCTCTTTGAGCGCGATCGCAGCGTCGTTGTCCGGCACCGCGAGCCGAACGATCTCGCAACCAGCGCGCACCATCTCTTCAATCTGTGCGACGGTGGCGCCGACGTCGGAGGTGTCCGTCTTAGTCATCGATTGGATGACTACCGGAGCGCCTCCGCCGATCTGAAGATTTTTAACCTGAACGGGTCGTGATTTGCGCATTGCGCGAGTTTACTTGGCAGGCGCAGCGGCCGGTGGTTTCTCCTGCTGGCTGCTACCTCCGCCGAAAGTCTTGATCACGTCGTTGGTGATCACGAAGACCATCAGCAACAACACCATAACGAAGCCCACTTGTTGGATACGATCTCGCACCGCCGCTGAGATCGACAAACCAATCAAGGCGAGCAAGCCTTCAATCAGCAACAGGAAGATCGCGCCGCCGTCGAGCACCGGTATCGGGAGCAGGTTGAAGATGCCGAGGTTCAGGCTGAGAAATCCCATCATCCCGAACACGCCATCCCAGCCGAGCCGTTCGACCGATTTTTGTGCGGCCTGGTAGATTCCGATCGGTCCTGAAAGCGTGTTGCGCACAGAGCGCTTGCCGGTGAACACCTGGCCCAACGCTTTGCCGGTCAAACGAAGAATCTGAATGTTTGTGTCGTACGCGTAGCTTCCGGCGGTCGCGAGAGTAGCGCGGTAAAGCGGAAACTGTTCCTTCACGCCGAAACCCAAACGGCTGCCGTCCAGGCGCCGGGTGGGAGTCGTCAACTGGACCAGGCTGCCACCGCGATTAACCGTCAGCGGAATGGCTTGCTTATCGTGATCGCGAATGTACTCGATGACTTGCGCCGAGCTTTTGACGTTGTCGCCACCAACACTGACGATCCGATCGCCTTCCTTCAAACCTGTTTCAGCGGCAGGCGAACCGTTTTGTACGTCGCCGACGATGATGGGCAAGCCGCCGTAATCCGGAAGGAAATCAAGCGAGCCGGCGCTTTCACCGTTTTCCACTCGCGTGGTCGGCGTGATCGTCAACTGAACCTGAGAGCCGTTTCGCTCGACGGTCAGCGGCAGGGCGTGTCCCGGCGACAGCAGCGCATCTTCGTTTATCGCGTCCCAGCTCGGGCTCTGCGTGCCGTTGAAAGCGACGATGCGATCGCCGACCTGAAGTCCGGCGTGCTCCGCAGCGCCGTCCTTTTGAATGTAATAAGCAACGGGCGCCGGAGTCGCGGGGACGCCGTAGATCATTGCGGCCGCGAACGGAATCGCGAGCGCCGTGAGAATGTTCATCACCGGTCCCGCGAGCGCGACCAAAACGCGCTGCCAGCGTGGCCGCAGGTTGAACATTTCGTGTTCGGGAATATCTGCCGCGCTCTCGCCTTCGAGCGGAGCGTTTGAGTCGTCGCCACCGAGCTTGACGTAACCGCCGAGCGGAATGGCGGAGACGCGATAATCAGTGTGGCCCCACCTTTTGCCGAACAGCCGCGGGCCGAAACCAACCGAAAAGGTCTCGACGCGAATGCGGAAAAGCTTCGCCACGATGAAGTGGCCAAACTCGTGAAGAACGACTGCGGATCCGAGGATAAATATGAACGCCAGCGGGACGATTAAATAGCTCATTCAGTGACCTTTGGTAACCATTCTGTCCTAAAAACAACCAGGTTTAGAGTCGAGCCCCGCGAGGCGGGTTGCACAGGCAGTTTACAGGATCATTCACAGATTGCACAGATAACATCGTTGGCCGCGAGGCGGGCGCAACGATCGGCATTGAGAATCGTTTCGATGTCGCGTGCGGGTTGATTTTGATGACTGTTCATCACCGTTTCGACCACGTGCGAAATCTCCGTCAGGCAAATGCGCTCATCGATAAACGCGCTCACTGCTTCTTCATTCGCTGCGTTCATTGCCGCGGGCAACGTGCCGCCTTCAGTCAAGGCGCGATACGCGAGCGGAATGCAGGGAAAACGTTCCGGGTCGGGAGCTTCAAAGTTCAATCGGGAAATCGCCGTGAGATCGAGCGGCGGCAATTGGCACGCGTGCCGCTCGGGATAGGTCAACGCATACTGGATCGCGTGGCGCATGTCGGTAATTCCCATCTGCGCGATCACCGAACCGTCGACCAGTTCGATCATCGAGTGCACCACGGATTCGGGATGAACGACGATGTCGATCTCTTCCGGCCCGAAGCCAAACAGCCAGTGTGCTTCGATGACTTCCAGTCCTTTATTCATCAACGTGGCGGAGTCGATCGTGATCTTCGCGCCCATGCTCCACGTCGGATGGCGCATCGCTTCCGAAACACTCGCGTGCTTCATCTGGTCTTTGTTCTTCGTGCGAAACGGCCCGCCCGACGCGGTGAGAATTATGCGTCGCACTTCTTCATGACGCTCGCCGCGGAGGCACTGATGCAGTGCGTTGTGTTCGGAGTCGATCGGCAACAACTCCGCGCCTGATTCTTTGGCCGCGCGCGTCATCAACTCGCCCGCCATTACGAGTGTTTCCTTATTTGCGAGCGCCACTCGCTTGCCGGCTTCGAGCGCGCGCAACGTCGGCAAGAACCCAACTGCGCCGACGGTCGCCGACACCACACAGTCTGCTTCCGGATGTGTCGCAACCTCCACCAGGCCCTCTTCGCCCGTAACGATGCGCGGCAGATCGACGTCTCTCTCAAACAACTTCGCGCGCAATTCGTGGGCTGCCTCTTCACTCTCAACCGAAACCACTTGCGGCAGGTGCGTCGCAACCTGTTCGGCCAACCGTTCGACGTTGTGGCCGGCCGCGAGTGCGACGACGCGCATGCGCGCCGCGGCCAGCGATTCGATCACACGCAGAGTGTTGCACCCGATCGAACCGGTCGAGCCCAGGATGGCTATGCCTGTGGTTTGCATTGCCGAGTTGCTCAAGCTGTTAACTGGGGGATGAGATTTTGGGAATCGTAGGGGTTCAGCAGATCGATCGTTTGGCCCGACGAGTTGATGTACGACGCGCCGCTCACGCGCCAGGCGCTGTTTCTCGTGTAGATGAGATCGACCGAAGCATTTACGGTTTTTTGGGCACCGATCACTTTGAGCTTCAACGTCGTCTCTCCGTTGTTGTTGTCGATCCGAACGTTCGCCGTGATGATGCTGCCGAAATCCCTGACCTCACCAATGTCGTCTTTCAGTTTCTCGTTCTTGCGCAAAAAATCCTTCGCTCTTGCCGCCGCCTCGCTATTTCCCGTTTGATAAAGACTCACACCGATAATTCCGCCGACGAAAACAGCCGCGATCAGCGCCAGTACGCCAACAACTGCGCCGGCTATCAAAACGATCTTTTTCGTCGTCATCGGACTTCCCGTTGGGCCGCTCAGGGGTGGAAATAGAAGCGAGCAAAATAGTAGATGAGTGGTGCATTGAAGAGCAAGCTATCGAGCCGGTCGAGTAATCCGCCGTGACCGGGCAAAATGCTCGCGGCGTCTTTCGCGCCGGCGCCGCGTTTCAGTGCGCTCTCCGCCAGATCGCCGAGAATGCCGACGACGGTCATCACCGCGGCCAACGGCAGCGCCAGCTTCAACGGCAATTCGGGAAAGAACCAATAGTGCGACAACGCGGCCATCGCGAGCGCCGCGGCGATCCCGCCACCGACGCCTTCCCACGTCTTGCCGGGACTGATCGAAGGCGCGAGTTTGTGCTTGCCCAACGCGCGCCCGACGTAATACGCGCCCGCGTCCGCGCCCATTAACACCAAAAAGAAAAACGACAACAGATCCGAGGCCACACTCTCGTTGTGCCACATGCGCAGCGCGACCAGGTAACTGCCCAGCAACGCGATGTAGAGCACGCCGAGAATCGTCGATCCGACCGAAGCAAGCATCTTGTCGAACGGTGCGCCGCGAAGCGTCGCTGCGACAAGCGTGCCCGCGGTCAGCACGATGATGATCATCTGCAACAGGATCTCGTTGTAGACGTCGACGGGAAACGTCGAGAGAACGACGATGGCTACGGCCGCGAGAAATCCGGCGCCCGTGTCGGGATTCAAGCCGCGCTGTTTCGCGAGCACGTAAAACTCAAACAGCGCGAGTGCCATTGCCGCAATCGCCATCGCGACGAAGAGCCACTTGAGCCACGGCACCAGAATCGAGGCGATCAGAAAAGGAAGAACGACGACTGCGGTTAGAAGACGTGCGGCCCCGGAGCTTTTCGCTTTTGTAGTCTTGGCAGTTGTTGTGTTCGGCAATTATTTTCCGGCCACCACCAATTTCAACCCGCCGAAGCGCCGGTCGCGACGTTGATAGTCGGCCACAGCTTCGAGCAAGTGAACGCGGCGGAAGTCAGGCCACAAGGTTTCCGTGACGTAGATTTCGCTGTAAGCGTTTTGCCACAGCAGAAAGTTTGAGATTCGCAACTCGCCGCTCGTGCGCACGAGCAGATCGAGTTCGGGCAGGTTGCGCGTGTAAAGCTCGTTGGCGATGCGCTCTTCGGTGAGTTCATCGGGCCGCGCGCCTTCATCCATCAAGCGCCGCACTGCTGCGCGCGCTGCGTCGACAATCTCGGAGCGGCCGCCGTAGTTGAGCGCGACGCTCAGGATCATGCCTTTGTTTCGTGCGGTGCGTTCAGTGGCGCGCGCGATCTCTTTTCTGACGTTTTCCGGAAGCGCGCCGATGCGGCCGACGGTCTGAAACCTGATGTCCTGGCGATCGATCGCGTCGAGTTCGAGACGGAGGTAACGGCGCAACATGCGCATCAACGCGTCGATCTCGTAGCGCGGGCGTTTCCAGTTTTCCGTCGAGAAGGCGTAGAGCGTTAAGGCGTTGATGCCGAGACGTGCGCCCGTATCAACGGCAGCGCGAACGGCTTCGACGCCGGCTTTGTGACCGGCGATTCGCGGCTGGCCACGTTGCGCGGCCCAGCGCCCGTTGCCGTCCATGATGATCGCGACGTGACGCGGCAATCGATCCCAGGCAATCGCCGCGAGCAACGCCTCGTCGCGCGATCCTTTTTGCACTACACCGGCAAAATCAGAAAGCATACGGGTACGAACTCTTGATCATCATGACGATGGCTGTCAATCGGTGTACTTCACAGAAAGCAACGTCAGGCCGCAGGCCGGTGCGGTTACGGCGACCAGCGGCCGCACTCCTGTTTCGATCGCTTCGCCGATCGTGCCGCGATCCAGTTCGCCACGACCGGCGGCCAGCAGCGTGCCCGCGATCGATCGCACCATGTAACGAAGAAATCCTTCCGCGCTGACTTTGATCTCGATCAGCGGGCTGCGTGAACGCTCGTCCAATCGTTCAGCGATCTCGACGTTGGTTATCGTGCGAACACGATCTTCGACGTCTGACTGCGCCGCGGAGAAAGCCGTCCAATCGTGGCAGCCGAGAAACAGCCCGGCGGCTTCCTGCATTTTCGCGAGATCGAGCGCGCGCGCTTCGTGATGCGCGTAACGCGACCAAAACGGCGACATCACCGGCGCGTTCACCACGCGATAGACGTAGGTTTTTCCCAGCGCGGAGTAACGGGCGTGAAACTCACTATCGACCTCCTGTGCTTCCAACACACGCACGTCGCGGCCGACGTTTCCATTAATTGCCGCGCGCAACTTGCGCGGTGATATTTCGCGTTCGATCTCGACGCTCGCGACCTGTCCTTCAGCGTGCACGCCCGCGTCGGTCCGGCCCGAACCAAAAACGACCACGGATTTTCCTTCAATCAGCGAAAGCGCACTCTCGAGTTCACCCTGAACAGTTCGCAATTCATTCTGGCTCTGCCAGCCGTGGAAATCGGTGCCGTCATACTGAATGAGAAGTTTGTAATTCACGGCTTGGCGCGACGACTTCCCGGCTTTATTGCTGCGTCTCCCAGTTTGCACGCGTCACACACCGACGGCTCGACCGACAACACCTTCAACGTCGCTAGCGCGACTCGCGGCACGCCAACATCCGCGCCACCACCCGATCGATCGATAATCGACGCCGCTGCCACGACATCAGCGCCGGCGCGTTTCAACGCGTCAAGAGTTTCGCGCGTCGAGCCTCCGGTCGTGATCACGTCTTCAACGATCAACGTCTTCTCACCCGGCGACACGGTAAATCCGCGGCGCAACGTCATCTCGCCGCCCTCGCGTTCGGTCCATATAAACCGCGCCCCCAACGCGCGCGCGACCTCGTGGCCAATCACGATTCCACCAATCGCGGGCGACGCGACCAGTTGAATGCCAGCCTCGCCAAACTTCTCCGCGAGCGCGCGCCCAAACGCTTCCGCCTTCTCCGGAAATTGCAGCACCAACGCGCATTGCAAATAGACCGTGCTGTGCAGTCCGCTCGTAAGCTGGAAGTGGCCTTCCAACAGCGCGCCGGTGTTTTTGAACTCTTCTATTACTGATTCAGGGGTCAAATTCTCACCTCGATATTCATAGGCGTGGTACAATCCGAGCCCGAAATGTCGCCTTATCCAAATCTGGTTTCTGATTCCACTCTCGTTCAGGACACAATCGACCTGCTCAACACGTCGGGCGGACGCGCGCCCGCGTCGGAGATCGTCGACGCTGTCTTCAAGCTCTCACACATCGACGACGAACTCGCCGGATTGCTCGTAGCCGATCTCATCAAAAACGATCGCCGTTTCAAGATCAGCGACAACACCGTCGAATTGCTCGCAGACGACAGCCACTCGCGCTTGCTCAAGGATCTCGAATTCGTGGTAGTTGACGTGGAAGCCACCGGCGCCAAGACGCCGCCGAATCGCCTGATTGAACTCGGCGCTTACAAGATTCGCGGCGGGCGCATCGTCGACAAGTTTCTTTCACTCGTCAATCCGGAAATTCCCATTCCGAGATTCGTCGCTTCGCTCACCGGAATCTCAAACGACATGGTGAAACGCGCGCCGATGTTTGCGGAAGTTGCGCCGCGCTGGCTCGACTTCATCAGCGATTCAGTGCTGATTGCACACAACGCGCCGTTCGATACGAGCTTCCTGAATCACGAAATCTCCCGCGTTTACCCGGGACACCGCATGGTAAACCCACACCTTTGCACCGTCAGGCTCTCGCGACGCGTGTTGCCCGAACTGCTCAATCACCGGCTCGACACGATCGCCAACCACTTCTCGATTCCCATTCTCAACCGGCATCGCGCCGGCAGCGACGCACTCGCAACCGCCGAGATATTTCTCGTGTTACTCGAGCGGCTTGAAGAAGTGCACGGAATAAAGGATCTGGCAGCGGCGCGAAAGTTTCAGTTTCCGGAAGTGATCTCCAACGACTGTTCCACCGCTTCGTCGTGATGCCGCTTGAACAGCCGCTTCACAATCACGAACAATAAGATTGCCGCCACCAGGCTGAGTCCGATCCACGGGTAGTACTTCGCCAAAATCTCTTTCGCCTGCGCACCATACTTCACCGCGAAATAGCCTTCTAGCAGGAAACGAAACGCGCGCCCGGCGATGATCGCGAGCATGAATCGCAGCAAGCTGAACCGGAAAACACCAGCGGTGATGACGAACAGCTTGAACGGAAACGGCGGCGGCAAAAGCGTGGCGACCAAAACCGCGATCGCGTCGTAACGCTCGAGCCAGTCTTTGACTTGTTTCTGTTTTCGTTCCGAAAAGCGGTTCAGCGCGCGCGTGCCGGCCTTGCGTGAAATCTGATAAAGAATCAAGCAGCCGATGGCTGAGCCCGCCGTTGCCATGAAGGCGTAAAGCAGCATCCAGCTCGGGTGCGCCATTGTCAGCATGAGCATCAACGCGTCGGCGCTGCTCGGCAAGGGCACAAAAGTCGAGTCGAGCAAAGCAAGCGTAAACAGGCCAAACGCGCCGAACGTCACCAGGTATTCGGAAACGCGCGTGAGGCCTTTAGTCAGGGGATGGATAAATGATTTCAATCAGGATTTCCTTCAGTGTCTTTATATTGCGTGGCTGAACCTTGCCGGCGCTTCACGACAATGTAAACGGCTCCGGCGATCAACGCCAGCGTCGCCACGATGCTGATAATCGCCAAGCCATTGTCTCGCAAAAAAATCAACACCCGGCGGCCGTAAAAAACCGCCAAAATTCCTTCCACGTAGTAGCGCAGCGAGCGCGCGATCATGACCGTCAGCAGAAACTTCCAACGCGGATATTCGAGCGCGCCCGCGGTGGCGACGAATATCTTGAACGGCAACGGTGGCGGCAACACCGCCGGAACACCGATCGCAAAAAAGCCGAAGCGTGCGTAAGCGCGTTCGACTCGCTTGATACCTTCGAGAGGAAATTTTCTGCGCAGCACGGCTTGCCCGCCGCGCCGCACGATCGTGTAAAGCACGTTACAACCGAGCACCGAACCGGCGGCAGCAAAGAGTGGAAAGTAATAGACCGCGGTCGGATCTTTGAAGCAACGACCGACGACGAGATAGTCGTTGATTTCCGGCAATGAAAGAAGCGACGAGTCGAGCGCGCCGATAATGATCATCGCCGGCGCGGCAAAATAGAAAGGGAGCCCGAGGACGTGTACTTCCAACCACCGCGCAATCGAAAGTAACCAGTCACCCATTCGAAGCTGCTTTATGGATCTATTTCACAGGGGTGAAAACTGAAGGCGTGTCGTACGTGACTCCGACCGTAAAGCCGGAATTTGGGCTAAAGCTCGTGAGACCTTTGATGCCCGCGAAATCAAAGCGCAAGCCCGAGGCGTGGATCTGCATTCCCAAACGCGCTTCCGACATCGACTCAGTGCCCAATGGGCCATTGCCCGGGCGCGTGTTGGCGCGGCCGTTGACCTCACCCGCGATGCTGAACTGCTTGTTGATCCGATAGATGCCCGCGACGCCGTAGGTCAAGACGTCGTTTTGCGAGAACAGTTGGGTCGGCGCGGTCAGGATCGCGAGGCCGATATTGCCGAACGTGTTGAAGCGACCGTCCTGGCCGAATTTCTTGCCGACGAGAATCGAGCCGTAAGCGTTGGTCTGGTTGAGACCGATGCCGGTTCCCTGGCTCGAGTTCGGCAGTTGCACGCCGAAGCGAAAGCCGAGCGATGGTCCACGCCGCGTTTCGTTGCGCAGCTTGAATTTTGCTGAGAGCGTGAAGTCGCCGGTGTCGTTGGTTGAGTTAGCGTTGGGCGCGAGGTTGAGTGGAATCGCTGACGCGCCGCGCGAGTTGATGCTCAGGTAATTTTGCGCGACGCCTTCGATTTGAAACTCGACGTTCGGGCTCATGCCGAAACTCACGCCGATCACGCCGACGCGCGTCAGGTCGCCTTTGAGGCCTGAGACGGTGTAATTCGCGCCCTGCATGAAGTCGATGCCGGCTTCGATGCGGATCGTGCCGGGAGGAATGATGTCGACGTCTTCCGTTACCAGGGGTCGCTGCTGCGCGTGCGCCAATGATGCGCACGAGAGCAGGAGGATTAGAGATAACAGTCGAATCATCCGATTCATGGTCTCGGATTCTAATAGGCGAGCCAGTTACCGTCAATTAGTTATCCGTGTTTGAACTCTTTCGGCGTGACGCCAGTCCAACGCTTGAACGCCCGATGAAAAGAACTCGCCTCGGAGAACCCAAGCAAGTACGCGACTTCGCAAATCGCCATCTGCGGTTCGCGCAAATAACGCATCGCCAGCTGCCGTCGCATCTGGTCCAGCACATCATTGTACGACGTGCCAAGCTCGTGAAGTTTGCGTTGCAAGGTTCGCGGCGTGACCCCGAGTTGATCCGCAATCCGTTCGAGCGACGGCTCACCGCCACGAAACTCACCGGTGATTTGATTACGAACCTGATCGATCAACGAATCTCGCGGCGGATACTTTGCCAGCAACTCCTCGGCGTGCCGATCGAGCAACACGCAAAGACTCGCATCAGCTTTGGCAATCGGCAGCGACAAGAACGTCGTCGGAAACGACAGGCGGTTCTCTTTTGCACCAAACTTCACCGGGCAGCGAAACAGTCGCACGTGCTCGGAGAAATCAGCCGGTGCTTCGTGCTGAAACTCAACGGTCGCCGGCGCAAAGTCAGGCGTGGCGATCTTGCGACAGAGCGCCGCGACCGTACCGAGCGTCATCTCCGCGTCTTGTCGGTGTTCCCTGATCGACGCGTCGACATAGCGGTAAACTATCGCGCTGGTCTCGCCGGCTGATTCGAGCGTGAAGAGCGCGCCGTCGGTCCAAATCGAGTGATAACGAGCGACGCGAGCGAAAGCCGCGCCGAGAGTTGAACTATTGAGCGCGCAGTAACCAACAACGTCGAACGCGGAAAGATTGATGCTTTCGGCAATGTGCAGTCCGAAGTCGGCGTCGCCGGTTAGTTCAGCGCCTTTTTCGTAGAGGGCAACGAGCTGGGCAAACGGAATGCGGCTGTCAGGATCTTCCAGAACTGCCGGATCAAAATTCACGGCCTGGCAGAGACGCTCAGCGTTGACGCCACGTGCAGACGCCGCGTTGACGATCTTTTCAGCCGCTTTTGCTTGAACCGTAAACGCCTGGGTCATCGGCTCTCAGTTAACCTCCGGCTGGCACGACGCGTCAATTTGTTGTCGTTCGCGGTCACGCGAAATTTGATTACAAACTAACGCCGGCGGTGATAAATCTGTACGCCTGCGTCATTCTTTGCCGAGGGTTGCACATGACGAGAAGAATCGCCTTCATCGCAGCGGCTGTGCTACTTCTGTGCGCCGCCGCAATTCCGCAAACGCCTAACAACCAGCTCAACCTGCTGCTTTCCACGTTGCCGCCCGGACGCGATCCGCAGCGTTACAAAAACTACGTCCCGCCGCAATTCAAGACCGTGACGCAGCGCTCGTTCTATCTCACGATGCGCGACGGCGTGAAGATCGCGGTCCAACTAGTCCTGCCAAACGATCTTCCGGCCGGACAGAAAATTCCGGCGATTCTCAACCTGACGCGTTATTGGCGCGCGCAGCAAGGCGGCGAGCCAAACGCGTTCATCCCCTCGCATGGTTATGCGACGGTTTTTGTTGACGCGCGCGGCACCGGCGCGTCGTTCGGCGTTTGGAAAGCCCCCTTCAGCCAGGACGAAGTGAAAGACTACAGCGAGGTCGTTAACTGGATCGTCGCGCAACCGTGGTCCAACGGGAAGGTCGGCGCCATGGGCAATTCCTACACCGGCAACACCGCGCTCTGGCTCGCCTCGACCATGAACCCGGCGCTGAAGGCCGTCATCCCGCGCCACTACGAATTCGATCTCTACGACGAAACTCCCTATCCCGGCGGCTTGCTCACCGACTGGTTGATCAAAACGTGGAACGAGGGCAATCGCCAACTCGATACAAATCCCGGCGTCAGGCTTGTCGACGAAGACACCGATCAAAAACTCTACCAGGAGGCGATCAAACACCGCGCCGAAAACATGGACGTCTACGCGGCCGCGCTGCAAACGACCTTTCGCGACGATCGCGCGTTCGGGTCAACGCTTGATGAACTCAGCCTTCACAGCTACAGCGCGCAGATCGAGAAATCGAATGTGGCCATCAACGAGTGGGGCGGCTGGTTCGACGCGTGTACCGCCGAAGCCGTGCTCAAAACATTTCTCACGCTGAAGAACAACCAGCGCGCCGTGATTGGCCCCTGGAACCACGGCGCTTCACAGAATGCGAGTCCCTACCAAACGCCGGCGTCGCAACGCGTCATGCTCCAGTTTGAGTTTCTGCGTTTCTTCGATCACTACCTGAAGGACGTCGACACTGGTCTAGACAACGACAAGCGACTGTTCTATTTCACGGTCGGCGAAGAGAAATGGAAGGAGACCGACCGTTGGCCCGTCGCCGGCACGACGATGACGTCGTGGTATTTCAACGAGAACAATTCGTTGAGCCCGAAGCAGCCGAGTGCAAATTCCGGTGAAGATCGTTACACGATCAATTTCGACGCCACTACGGGGACGAAGAATCGTTGGCACACGCAGGTCGGAGGCGACGTCATCTACCCGGATCGCGCCGAAGAAGACAAAAAGCTGCTCACGTACACCTCGGCTCCGCTCGAAGCTGACCTGGAGATCACCGGCCATCCGCTAGTGAGTCTCTTTTTCACTTCGACGCACACGGACGGAGCATTCTTCGCCTATCTCGAAGACATCGACGAGAACGGCAAAGTCACCTATTTGACGGAAGGTGAACTGCGCGCTATTCATCGCCGCGTTTCAAACGAACAATCGCCAACGAAGCTGCCGATTCCGTATCACACGTTTTTGAAGAAAGACGCTCTGCCGTTGAAACCGGGCGAGGTCGCGGAGCTGCGGTTCGCACTGCAGCCGATTTCGGTGTTGGTTAAAAAAGGTCACCGGCTGCGAGTAGCGATCGCCGGTCACGACAAAGACACGTTCATTCGCATTCCGGCCGAAGGCACGCCGGCGATCGCGATGCAACGAAACAGCCGCGCGCTTTCCCGGATCGAACTGCCGATTGTCAGGCGCTAGCTCGCAGTCTCTGTGTCTCGGTGGTTATCTCCCTAAGCAACAGTTAACCACAGAGGCACAGAGACACAGAGATAAAGAGGTGGTTAAGCATGGCCGAGCAATATGCTAGTATCCGCCTCATGCGACGACTCTTAACCTGCCTGCTGGCGTTTCTCTTTTTCCTCGCTCCTTCGGCCGCTCAAAATGAGTCTCCACAATCGGTAAAGATCAAAGGACTCAAAGAGCCGGTCACGATCACGCGTGACGAGCGCGGCATTCCTTACATCGACGCGAAGAACGACGATGATCTCTACTTCGCGCAAGGGTACGCCACCGCCGCCGATCGCCTCTGGGAACTGGATCTCTTTCGCCGCACGGCGCGCGGCGAACTCGCCGAAGTTTTAGGTGCGGGGCCAAACAACGCCGTGTTGGAGCAGGACAAACTTCATCGCACTTACGGCTTCACGCAGGAAGCCGAAGCAGAAGTCGCGCAAGCCTCGCCGAAAGCGCTCGCGATCTTCGAAGCGTATGCGCGCGGCGTCAACGCGTACGCTGCTTCGCTCGATCCGAAATCGTTGCCGCCGGAATTTCAAATCCTGCAATACAGCTTTCGCCCGTGGACTCCGGCTGACTCGTTTTTGATCGTGAAGATCTTCGCCGAATCGTTGTCGGATACGTGGCGGCTCGACATCATGCGCCAGGCAATGTCGTCATTGCCGGCTGAAAAACGCGCGGCTTTGTTGCCGGTAAGTTCGCCGCTCGACGTGCTCGTCGTCGGCAAAGACACGAAACCAGCGACCGCGAAGCTTACGTCGGGCAGTTTGGTTTCGCCTGAAGCTTTGGCCGCACTCGCTCACAACCAGGCGATCGCCGCGGCCGCACTCGATCGCATCGGCTTCTACGCTGAGGAACTCGCCGCGAGCAACAACTGGGTCGTCAACGGAAACCACACAGTTACCGGCAAGCCGCTGCTCGCAAACGATCCGCATCTTCGTCCCACGGCGCCTTCGATCTGGCACATGGTCCACCTGAACGCGCCGGGCATTCGCGTCGCGGGCATCACGGCGCCCGGACTGCCGGGCGTGATCATCGGTCATAACGATCACATCGCGTGGGGCTTCACCAACGTCGGGCCTGACGTGCAGGATCTCTACGTTGAAAAATTTGATCCGGCGAACCCCAAGCGTTACCAGACGCCGCAGGGCTGGCAGGATGCCGTCGTGCGGCAGGAACAGATCAAAGTCAGAAAAGGATTTGCCTCTTTGGACTCCGACACTGTGGCCCAGGAAGTCACCGTCACCCGTCATGGCCCAATCGTTTTTGAAGCTGACGGCAAGCGCTACGCCCTCCGCTGGACCGCACTCGACCCGAAGGTAAACCGGCCCGACCTTTCCTATTCGATGAATCGCGCGCGCAACTGGAAAGAATTCAACGCCGCGCTGCAATCGTTTACGGGGCCGACGCAGAACATCGTTTACGCCGACGTCGATGGGCACATCGGTTATCACGCGGCCGGCGTCGTGCCGATTAGGAAATCCGGCAACGGCACCACGCCTTACGACGGTTCGACCGATGCGGGTGATTGGACCAGCTACATTCCGATCGACAAGATGCCGCAGGTTTACGATCCGCCGTCGGGAATCATCGTGACCGCGAATCAACGCATCGTCGGCACTGATTACCCTTACTTTCTGACGGACTTGTGGGCGCAACCGTATCGCGCGCGCCGCATCTGGACGTTGCTGAATGAAAAGCCGAAGCTCGGCAGCGAAGACTTTCGGCGCATCCAGGGCGACGTCTATTCGATCGCCGGAGACTTGTTTGCGCAGGAAGCAGTCAAGCTGTTGAAGCCGAAGCTGACCGCGTCCGATGAAAAACTTCGCGCATGGCTCGATACATTTGAGAAATGGGACAGGCGAGTAAATGCTGAAGCGAATGCGGCGCCGGTGTTGGCGTCAATGCGACTGGCGTTTCGGGCAAAGATTTTAACGGCGGCACTCGGCGCCGATCTCGTACGCAACTATCAATGGAGCAACTTCGACACGACGCTCGATCGCATCATCAAGGACCAGCCCGCGGAGTGGCTGCCAAAGGACTATGCGAGCTACGCAGATCTGATGCGCGCTTGTTATGACGAAGCAGTTGCGTCGCTGACGAAGAGCTTGGGCCCGGATGAAACAAAGTGGACGTGGGGCGGACTGGCGAAGGCGCGCTTTCCCCATCCACTGGGCGGCGCGCCGCTGATCGGCGCACAGTTTACGATTCCGCCGTTTCCGCAGAACGGCACGGGCGGATTGCTGGGCGCGACTGTCAACGTCGGCGCGGCGGTCTCGATGCGGCTGATTGCGGATCCGAGTGATTGGGACAAGACGCAGCACGGGATCGCGTTGGGTGAGTCGGGTTTGCCGAAGAGTCCGCACTGGAGCGATCAACTCGCCGACTGGCAAGCGGTCACGCCACGTGAGTTTCCGTTCACCGCGGCAGCGGTCGCGAAAGCCGCAAAGCAAACGCTAGTGCTCGAGCCTATGCCTTGAAATCGCGGTGTACTTCGAGCCTTTCGGACTGAGCTCGCTGCGGAACAGTATCAACTCGTCTAGTGTGATTTCGACCTCACTGAACTTCGTCGCGAGGTGAGTTTGGGCCAGGCGGCTCGCGTCGTGCGTCTTGCGGATCCGCGCGATCGTGAGGTGTGGCCGAAACGCGCGATCCTCTTTCGGAAATCCCTCCCGCGCGAATTCATCTTCCAGCCGCTTGTGCAACTGCGACAACGCGCCGGAAGCGTCACGAATCCCGATCCACAGAACCTGTGGCCGATTCGGTTTTGGAAAAACTCCCGTTCCACCAACCGCGATCTTGATCGCCGAGAACTCCTCCACTACTCGTTCCGCCGGCGCCGAGATCGCCGGAATCCTCGGCTGGTCCACGTTGCCAAAAAACTTCATCGTCAGGTGAATGCTTTCGGCGCGGCTCCAACTCGCGCCGGCTTCCGGAACCGCTTCCCTCACTCGCCGGCTATGTTCTTTGATCCGAACACGCAAAGCTTCCGGCAACTCAAACGCACAAAACAACCGCCACGATGTTCCCTGCTTCTGATCCGTTTTCTCTGCGTTCATCCGGGCTCGACTTACCTTGGCAACTCGCGCGGGCGCGGGGGCGGCGGATTTTCTCTTTCGCCACTATCAACGCCAGTTTGGCCCAGCATTTCTTTGATCGAACCGATACTCGACATCAGCGCCGAGGTTTCCATCGGCATGAAGATCACTTTTGAGTTATTGGTGCGCGTCATGTCGCGCATGCTGTCGATATAACGTGTGGCGATCAGGTAATGCGCCGGCTCGCCACCGGGAATCGCCTGCGCCACGCGAGTGATCGCTTCCGACTCCGCTTCCGCCGCTCGCAGTCGCGCCTGGGCCGCGCCTTCCGCCGCGAGAATCGCCGCCTGCTTTTCACCTTCCGCGCGAGTGACGGCCGCTTGCTTCTCGCCTTCCGCACGCGTGATCGCTGCTTGCCGATCGCCTTCCGCTTGCAACACGAGCGCGCGCCGGTTGCGTTCCGCCGTCATCTGTTTCTCCATCGTGATGCGCACGTCTTCGGGCGGATTGATGTTCTTCACGTCAACACGCGTCACCTTCACGCCCCACTTGTCGGTGGCTTCGTCGAGAATGATGCGCAGTTTCGAGTTGATCTGATCGCGTTGCGAGAGCGTGTGGTCCAGGTCCATATCGCCCATGACGGCGCGCATGCCGGTGATCGTGAGCTGGACGATGCCGCCGACAAGATCGTTCATTTCATAGACGGCTTTCACGGGATCGGTGATCTGCCAGTAGACGACGGAGTCGACGTGAATCGTGACGTTGTCGCGCGTGATCACGGGCTGCGGCGGCAGATCGAGATATTGCTCGCGCAGATCGATCGAGACGAGGCCGGGGCGCGTGTTGGTCCAATAGACGGCGCGCGGCTTGTCCAGGAAAGGAACGAGAATGTTGAGACCGCTGCTGGCAACTTTGTCGAACTTACCGAGTCGTTCGACCAGCATCACGGTAGCCTGAGGCACGATTCTGATTGTCTTGACTCCGATGATGAGCAAAACAATCGCGATAAATCCGAAGAACAGAAACGCCAGCGCAGCACCAATTGGTTCCATAAGCGATATCCCTTTCCACAGATTTTCACGAATTATAGCGCGTGTGCTAGACTCCGCACGTCTCACATATCACCTTTCCTTGCATCTTTAAAGGTGTTCCGATGGCTACCAAAAAGAAAAGTGCTCCACCCGCATCGTCCTCCGGCCTGACAGTCGAGCAGTTCTGTCAATACATCGCCGGTTCAGACTGGGCCAACGAAGATTTTTTACACTGGCCGCCAGATGTTTTCGCCCTCGTCGGCGCCCTCCTGCTCAAGTCCGGGGCTTACGCTCATGCCATTTCGGGCTGGACCCGAAGCGGCAAGCTGGAAGACTGGGTCAGTAGTATCAAAGACAACGGTCGCGCCTGGGCCAAAGACGTCGAGCATCCACCTAAAGAAATCGGCTCCTGGTTCGACGTGTTGAAAGCAAACAGTCCACTCTCCATAGATATGGTCTGCGCGGTCCCGGACTTTTGTAACGCTCTTCTCCAACTATCCGCGGCGGCCGACGAAGCGTGCGTCGGAGTCGGTTGTACGCTTCCAAATCCGAAGTCAATCGCGGACAAGTTTCGCCAACAGGCATCGAAGCGATTGGTTCAGACGAACGTCATCGACCACGTCTCCACTTTATGCAAGCGAGTGCATCATTCAACGATCAGGGTGTTGCCAAAACTCCATACGCCGCAAAGCGGCATAACTATTCGGTCGCTGAGCCACAATCTCGCGCTCTGCCCAGCCGGAGATGTAAAAGCGAAGTGGGCCGAGTGCTTGTCTGAACCGCGACACTGCCTGAACCTGCTGTTGGCTCCCTGGCCGCTTCAATGTGTCCCCGCAGATTTTCAAGCAGTTGAAAAGAGCCGTGCAGAGCTGCCAAATCTAGCGCGTGGTTTTGGTTTTTTCGAGTACAACCCTAAAGCCACCGAGACTGATATTCAACTCTTGAATAATCTAAGTAAGCTGCTCGAGAACGCGAAGCGGTCGGTGACAAAAATCGACGGCGTAATTTTTCCAGAGTTGTCTTTGACCTTGACCCAGTATGAAAAATTCAGTCAGGAATTGATGACGGAGGGAATCTTCCTCATTTGCGGTGTACGGGATACCCCCCGTCCCGGAACAAAGGCCGCGCAAAACTATCTTCGCTTTGATATCCCCTTCTCGCCGCCTCTCTCTCATCGCCAGGACAAACATCATCGCTGGCGTCTGGATAAACGACAAATCATTCAATATGGACTAGGCAGTTGTCTTGACCTTGCTTCCAACTGGTGGGAACACATTTCCATCGGCAATCGCGAATTGTACTTCGTCGTGCTGGATAATTGGTTGACTATCTGTCCGCTGATCTGCGAGGACCTGGCGCGGCAAGATCCGGTTGGCGAACTCGTTCGCGCAGTCGGTCCAAACCTGGTGATCGCGCTCCTGATGGATGGCCCGCAATTGCCCTCTCGTTGGCCGGCTCGATATGCGACCGTATTGGCGGACGATCCGGGTTCGTCTGTACTGACCTTAACCAGTATAGGAATGTCGCAACTGAGTCGCCCTCCATCGACCACCGCTGCCTCTCGAGCCATCGCTCTTTGGAAAGACGCTAAAACCGGAGAGGCAGTCAGTATCGATCTCCCGCACGACAAGCAGGGTGCCGTGTTGAGCTTATCGCGTGTTTTTGTAAAGGAATACACCGCGGACGGGCGTGATGATGGTGGCGCCACCGGTTATCCCACGCTGACCGGCGTGCACTATGTCAGCCACGGCTAGCAGAGTCGGGACATTTCATTGACATCACGGGCGGCGGATGCTACAAAACTCGGTGGAAGGGATTGGATAGAATGGCAACAAGAATCGCGAAGAAACGAATGAAAAACCTGTCTTTTTCCGATGGGTACGCACTGGGCTTGATCGCCAAGAACCCTGAAGACGACTGGACTGAAATTCGTGCGCATCTGAGCCAGGACGCACAAAAAATTGCTACGGAACTCATTTCTCCAGGCCATAGCTCTCGTGAAGTAAAATCAGCGGCTCAAGCACTTATAGATCTGACCCACAAAGTAAATAATTCTTCAGTTTAGGTTCCAAGCTGCTCGACAATCTCCGCTGCGGCGAGGACCATCTCTTCCGCAAACGGACGTCCCACAATCTGAACTCCAATCGGTAATCCATTATTCGCACGACCGGCGGGCACGACTGCCACCGGCAGATCGAAAACGTTGAAGGCTTGCGCGTAACTGAAGGCGCGGAAGGTCCCCATCGTGGCGCCTTGAACAGTGACTTTCAGCGTGTCGTGTTCGTAAGCCGGCGTTGCGCCCACGGGCGCTATGATGAGCGGCGTTGTTTCCATCCAGCGCAACAACTCTTCGCGCAGGCGATCGCGTTCCATCCAGTTCGCGATGTATTCGTCGAGGGACGGCGCGGGGGTGTCGTCCGCGGTTCGCAAGCGCCAACTCACGAATGATCCGCCTTCAGCTTCGCGACCGGCGTAAGCCTGTCTTAGTTGGACCACGGAGGCGCGCGAAAAGAGTTTCAGCCACAGCTCGTTGCCGCGTTCGACGTGCAGCGGAACACGTTCTTCTCCAACCAAGCCCGCGTCCAGCAACGCCGTCGCCGCGTTCTTAACTGCCTTCGCAGTTTCATCTGTCACCGGCACAACACTGTCATCCGCGTACCACGCGAAACGTGATCCCTTTCTTAAATCCGTGTCAAAGTTTCTCTCGTTACTTAACACTTCGAACAACAACCGCAGATCACCTACGCTTCGCGCCATTGGCCCAATCGCCGCTCCCAAGCCGTATGGCCCGGTACTCGGCGGAAACTGTCCCTCACCCGGCACACGTCCCGTCGTCGGCTTCAACCCGCAGACGCCACAGAAGTGCGCGGGTATGCGAATCGAACCGGCCAGATCGCTGCCGAGCCCGCCGAGCGACATGTGTGTCGCGATAGCTACCGCTTCACCGCCACTCGATCCGCCCGGGGTGAGCTGCGCGTCGAGCGGATGGACCGTGCGGCCAAACAAAGGATTATCAGCGTTGTAGTCCATCGCCATCTCGGCCGCGTTTGTTTTGCCAATAATCACTGCGCCCGCGCGCTTCAAACGCGCCACTGCCGGTGCGTCTCGATCCGGCACAAAATCCGCTCTAATCCGCGATCCACTCGTCGTTCGCAGCCCCGCCGTCTCGATTGTGTCCTTAATCGTAATGGGCAGTCCGCAGAGATCCCCTTCAGCAACGCGCGCACGATCCAGCGCGTCCGGCGCCACCGTCACAATCGCATTCAACTCAGGATTCAAACGCGAAATCTGCTCAAGATGTGCTTCGACAACTTCAACCGCCGACACCTCGCGCCGTTGAATCATTTCGACAAGTTTCGCCAGCGCCAGATCGCAGAGACTAGTGTTTTGCATTTCGCCGACTTCTCAATATAATTCAATTGCTCTGTACAGACTCATTTACAACCTGCCTGATCCAATTCGACTCGCGTCGACATTGTTCAGTTTCAACGGCAAAGGAGCGCATTCTTGGCTATTCGGTTGAGCAGGAACTTCATCCTGCGCAAGCTGCATCAGCTTTCCGGTATTGTTCCGCTCGGAATCTTTCTCTTAGAACACTTCTATACAAATTCGAAGGCGTTGACGGGCGCCAAGGATTTCAACAGCGCGGTGGTCGACCTGCAGTCGATTCCCTACATCCTGTTCGTTGAAATCGGCGGCATCTTTATACCGCTCATCTATCACGCCGTCTATGGCCTGGTGATTACCGTAGAAGCGCGGCCAAATAACCTGGCCTATCCGTATCCGCGCAACTGGTTCTACCTGATCCAGCGCATCACCGGCGTCATTCTATTCTTCTTCATCACTTTTCACGTGCTCAACTTCCGTTTTGGCATGATCCCGGGACTGAATACCAAGTCGGTCGCCGATCACACGCAGGAAGCTTTTGCTATCGTGGCGGGCGAGTTTCATATGTGGCCGATCTTTATTATCTACCTGATCGGCATCACCGCGACGGTGTGGCACCTCGCGAACGGCATCTGGCTCTTTCTCGTTGATTGGGGCATCACGATCGGCGAACGCGCGCAACGCTTGACGGGTTACGCTTGCATCGCTTTCGGAGTCCTCCTTTTGTTGGTGGGCATTAACGCCGCCGTCGCTTTCATCCGTCCCGGCGGGCTGTTAGGAGGCATCATTTATTAATGGCAAGTAACGGTACGAAGATCGCGATTGTAGGTGGCGGACTTGCCGGGCTCGCCGCGGCCATGAAGATCGCAGAGGCCGGTCACTCGGTGGATCTGTTTTCAGTGGTGCCCGTGAAGCGCTCGCATTCAGTCTGCGCGCAGGGCGGCATCAACGGCGCAGTCAACACCAAAGGCGAAGGCGACTCGACGTGGGAACACTTCGACGACACCGTCTACGGCGGCGACTTTCTCGCCGACCAACCACCCGCGAAGGCAATGTGCGAAATGGCGCCGTCGATCATCTATTTGTTTGATCGCATGGGCGTGCCCTTCTCGCGCACGAACGAAGGACTGCTCGACTTCCGCCGCTTCGGTGGCACCAAACATCACCGCACCGCCTTTGCCGGCGCTTCAACCGGACAACAACTGCTCTACGCGCTCGACGAGCAAGTTCGTCGTTACGAAGTGCAAGGCAAAGTGCGCAAGTTCGAACACTGGGAAATGATGTCGCTCGTGCTCGACGATCATCAGGTTTGTCGTGGCCTGATCGCGATGGATCTCCAGTCGCTCGAACTGAAAGCGTTTCCGGCTGACGCGGTGATCATCGCCACGGGTGGGCCAGGACTCATCTTCGGCAAGTCGACCAATTCAATGGTCTGCACCGGCAGCGCGGTTTCAGCTTGTTACCAACAAGGCGCGAAGTACGCGAACGGCGAGTTTATTCAGGTCCATCCGACGTCGATTCCGGGCGAAGACAAGTTGCGCCTGATGTCTGAATCAGCGCGCGGCGAAGGTGGCCGTGTTTGGGTGCCGCGAAACAGGGGCGACGTGCGATCGCCGTCGTCGATTCCCGAACGCGAGCGCCTCTACTTCCTCGAAGAAAAATATCCGGCTTACGGCAATCTCGTTCCCCGCGACATCGCGACGCGTGAGATCTTCCAGATCTGCATCGAGGGCATGGGCATCGGCGGTGACAATCAGGTCTATCTGGATGTGACGCACATTCCCGAGGAGACACTCAATCGCAAGCTCGGCGCGATTCTCGAAATCTACGAAATGTTTGTCGGCGACGATCCGCGCCACGTGCCGATGCGCATCTTCCCGGGCGTTCATTATTCAATGGGCGGGCTTTGGGTTGACTACAATCAACGCACCAACATTCCGGGAGTGCTCGCGGCCGGCGAGTGTGATTTCTCGATTCACGGCGCGAATCGCCTCGGCGCGAACTCGCTCGTGAGTTGCGTTTACGGCGGCTTCATCGCGGCGCCCGCGGCGATCGAGTACGTGAAGAACGTCGAACGCAACGGCGCCGACGGTTCCGGTATTTACGATCGCGAGCTGAAAATGCAGCAAGAAATCAACGATCGGCTGATCAAGCAGAGCGGCAGCGAGAACCAGTACGTGCTGCACCAGGAGATGGGCAAGTGGATGACCGATAACGTCACCGTCGTCCGTTACAACGACAAGCTCAAAGCGACCGACAACAAGTTGCTGGAGCTGATGGATCGTTACAAGCACATCTCGATCAACGATTCGAACCTGTGGGCCACGATGGCGCTGCCGCATGCGCGCCATCTGGCGAACATGCTCGAGCTCGCGCGCGTGATCACGCTCGGCGCGCTCAATCGCAACGAGTCGCGCGGGGCGCACTTCAAACCGGAGTTTCCCGATCGCGACGATGAGAATTTCCTGAAAACAACGATCGCCGAATATTCGGGCGAAGGCCCGGTGTTCTCTTACACGCCGGTCGACATCTCCTTGCTGCAGCCACGCAAGCGCGACTACAGCAAAGGAAAGAAAGAAACAGCAAAGGTCTAATCATCCGTGCCAACTACCACACCGAAAACCGTCGAGATACACATTCGCCGCCGCAAGGATCCGGATTCGCCGCAGTATTGGGAACAGTTTGAAATTCCTTACCGGCCGAATCTCAACATCATCTCGTGCCTGATGGAGATCCAGAAGAACCCGGTAAACAAAGCGGGCGAAGCCACGACGCCACCGGTGTGGCACATGAACTGTCTCGAACAGGTGTGCGGCATCTGCACGATGATCATCAACGGCCGCGCGCGCCAGGCGTGTTCGGCGCTGATCGACAATCTCGAACAGCCGATCAAGCTCGAGCCGATGTCGAAGTTTCCCAACGTGCGCGATCTCGTCGTGGACCGTTCGAAGATGTTCGACCACTTGCGGCGCGTGCATGCCTGGGTCGAACTCGACGGCACTTACGATCTCGGACCCGGCCCGCGCATGGACCAGGACGACGTGCAGGAACGTTATGCCTACTCGCGCTGCATGACTTGTGGTTGCTGTTTGGAAGCGTGCCCGCAGTATGAAGGCGACCACTACATCGGGCCACAGGCGATCGCGCAAGTGCGGCTCTTCAACATGCACCCGTCAGGAAAGATGAATCGCGATGAGCGTTTGGAAGGGATCATGGGTGAGGACGGCATCACCAACTGCGGCAACGCGCAAAACTGCGTGAAAGCTTGTCCGATGGGAATCCCGCTGACGCGGGCGATCTACGAAGAGAACCGCGAAACTGTGATTCACGGCCTTCTCGGCTGGTTCAAAGGGTAAACCTCTGTGTCTCTGTGCCTCTGTGTTTAATTGACCACAGAGGCACAGAGACACAGAGAAAAACTAAATCCCTAAAACATCGACCAACTCCTGCACCGCCGACGCGCTCTTGTGTAACGCGATCCTCTCTTCGGCAGTCAGGTTGATCTCGATGATCTGCTCTAACCCGCGCGCGCCGAGCTTGCACGGCACACCGACGTAAAGCCCGTTGACGCCATACTCGCCTTCGAGATACGCCGCACACGGCAGAATCTTTTTCTTGTCTTTCAAGATCGATTCCGTCATCTCCACTGCGGCCGACGATGGCGCATAGTAAGCAGAACCAGTCTTCAACAAGCTCACGATCTCAGCGCCGCCGCCGGCCGTGCGCTTCACGATCGCGTCGATCTGATCTTTCGGCAACAGCTCAGTGATCGGAATGCCCGCGCAAGTTGAGAAACGCGGCAACGGCACCATCGTGTCGCCGTGACCGCCAAGCACGAACGCCGTCACGTTCTCAACCGAAACGTCTAGCGCTTCGGCAAGGAAACAACGCATGCGCGCTGAATCGAGCACGCCGGCCATGCCGATGACGCGATGCTTCGGAAAGCCGGAACGCCGCAACGCGACCTGGCACATCGCGTCGAGTGGATTCGAAACGATGATCAGGATCGTGTTGGGTGAACGCCTGACAACTTCATCGACGACGTTACCCACGATGCCGGCGTTAGTCTTGAGCAGATCGTCGCGGCTCATGCCGGGCTTGCGCGCGAGGCCCGCGGTGATGATGACCACGTCGGAATTGTCGGTTTGATCGTAATTGTTGGCGCCGATCATTCGGACGTCAAAGCCTTCGATTGGCGCCGCCTGGGCCAGGTCTAAAGCTTTTCCCTGCGGCACGCCTTCAACGATATCGACCAGTACGACGTCGCCGAGTTCCTTTGCCGCGAGCCAGTGAGCCGCGGTTGCGCCGACGTTTCCCGCGCCCACAACGGTGATCTTCTTTCGCACACCCATACAGATAATTTCCCTCGATTAAGATGTTCGGTTTTAAAGAGCGCGAGTTTACAAGTCGCTTCGGGTGGAGTCAAATCTGCTTATGAATTGTGAAGATCCGTTTCCCGAACCGGTCGAAATCGAGATCACGGACGTGTTCGACCTGCACACGATTCCGCCGCGCGACGTGAAGGCTGTGGTTGAAGAGTATTTGCGCCTCGCACATGAAAAGGGCTTCAAAGTCGTGCGGATCGTTCATGGCAAAGGCATTGGCGTGCAGCGTGAAATGGTGCGCTCGATTCTGGCGCGCACCGATTTTGTGATCGACTGGACTGACGCGCCGCCTGAAGCGGGTGGATTGGGCGCAACGATCGTTAGGCTGAAATCTGTATAATGTCCGGCCGATGCTGATCCTCCTCGCAATTCTCATCTTCATCTACAACTTCGCGGCAGGGTTTTACGCCTTTAGCGGCAGGGAGCTTTCACCGAGTGTTGAATTTCTTTACTTGGCCTCATTTCCGTGTGGAGCGCTTTGGTGGCTAAGGCCCGACGCTCGCAGGTCCGCGATCACGCACATGTATTGTTACGGACTGTTGATGGGCGCGGGCTGGTTTGTCCTTATTCCTTATCACGTGCTGAAGACGCGCGGCGCGCGAGGTTTTCTGCCGCTGTTATTGTTGATTGGGAGTTTTCTCGCGGCGCGAATCCTGGCTGCCGTTGTTGGCTTCGTTCTTTTCCCCGACCGGTTCGTTTATTGAAGTCCAACGATCTCCGTGACCAGCGACTGTTCCGCGCGGAGTATATCTTCTGCTTCCGGCTTGAAGGCGTTGGCCCATGCGGGTTAGCCAACGCTTTCAGCGTTCCTGGGATCTATCGGTGCGCCACCCCGGGTTGAAGCAACCCGGGGCTGACAGTAGCACGCCTCTTGAGGCATCACGCGCAAACTAATTCTTGAACACGGCCCGCGCGATTTTGTAAAGTCAGAGACGGAAAAGGTCAAGCGAGAACTCACGATAGTCAAGCAGGCGCACCATTGATGCATACACTTCGTCGCATGAGTCACGTCCGCATCACAATCATCTCTGCCCTCCTGCTATATGCGGCTTGCGGCGTCGCGATTAGAAGCGTCCACGCACAGGCGGTGGAAGAGAAGCTGAGCGCGATAACTGACTTCGTGCCGAAAGCCTCAACGCCGGTGGAACAGATCGTTGAAGTCGCGCGCAAATTCAGGATCCCGATGGGCATCGAATGGACAAACCGGCCTGGCCCAGTGCGACCCGCTAAACCACTGCCCCCCGCACAGCGTTCGGTGCAGCAACTGATCGAGGCGATCGCCAGCGCATCGCAGCATGACGTAGCAGTTGTTGACGGGCTCGTGCGCGTTTACTCGCCAACCGAAGCGGTTCATCCGTTGAATTTCCTGAACGTCCAGCTCAAGAGTTACGCAGTAAAGGACATCGATCTTTTCGCCGCCGAAGACCAGTTGCGCTGGGCTATCCGATTAACACTCGAGCCTGAAAAGTATCGGAACGGCTTTACGGCTGGCTGGGGCCACCCTGATAACCACATCTTTCAGATATCGAAGTTCACGATAGCGGCGTCAGACATCACGATTCGCGAAGCGCTTAACCGAATAGCATTGGCCCAGGGAAACGCACTTTGGGTAACGACGATTGACGCTGCGGACCTGAAGGGCCATAAACCGAGCTGGGAATCAGACGATGCCGAATTGCCCGGGCTTACGGCCTTGCCGGGGCCGTTTACTGGCCGGTGGGTTTTTGTGCCGCTGGCGGAAGTCGCGGATCTGGCGAAGGAGCAGGTCGCTATCGACGTGCGAGTGGCGGGAATAGTATTGCCCGAGCGAGTGACAACAGTGCCGGTGATGCTGGAAGACGGTTTGGTTGGCGATTGCTGCGGAGCCCTCGCCGCAGGTGCAACGAATGGCGTTGGGTTCTCTTACTTACCCACAATTGAGAACGTCGGGAAAGACACTGTCACTTTTTCAGTGCAACTCACGGTGCAACGCGAGCGCGAGGCCGACTTCAAGTTTGAGAAAAAGATTCAGGTGTCCAGGGATCGCGTCATAGAGCTGCGGCCCGAGCCGCGAGTACGAATCCGCGCTTACTTCGAGCGTGCAAACCAGCCTCGCTGAGGCTATGTTGGAAGTTTCCAGCTCACGTCTAATCAAAGGAACTCACATGCCCAAGTTCTCTGTCGCAAGAGCACTGCGACGCACGATCAGTTGGACCTTGATTGTCGTTCTGTCATGCGGGCTGGCGTTGCCGGCACAGTCCACCGCAAAGAGTCAGGCTCGACCCACAACTCAAAGAAGCAGCGCCGAACAAAGAACAGCCCGCTACTTTGAATCGATTCGAAAATCGCCGCCGAAGCAACTCGCCTTCTTGCTGAGAATGCCGAAGGGCGGAGACTTGCACAATCACCTTTCGGGCTCGATCTACGCCGAGCGTTACATCGAATGGGCCGCCGAAAACGGTTTGTGCGTCAACAACCGCACGATGGGGTTGGCCGTCCCGCCTTCGCCATCCAAATGCACTTCCGACCAAACTCCGGCTGCTAACGCACTTACAAGTTCAACCTTGTACCGGCAGTTGGTCGACGCGTGGTCCATGCGTAACTGGCAACTGTCCGGAGCGAGCGGTCACGATCATTTCTTCGATGCTTTCGGCCTGTTTGGCCCGGCGACTTACAACAACAGTGGCCGCATGCTCGCCGAAGCCGTGAAGAGCGCCGCACGCGGACGCGTTTCTTACGTTGAATTGATGTTGACTCCTGACGGCACGCCGAGCGGCGTGGTCTCAAGCCAAATCGGTGAGAAAGTCGGTTGGGACGGGAATTCTTCGAACACTCTGACTGCGCTGAAAGCGAATGGGATCGAAAATGCCGCCGCTGTCGGAATCAAAAATCTTCAGGCGATGGAGTCGGACAAGGATGAGATCCTGAAGTGTGGCACTCCGGACGCCGATGCGGGCTGCTCAGTCACGATTCGCTACGTCGCGCAGGTAGCGCGAAACAGTTCGCTGGGCCAGGTGTATGCGCAGATGGTGACCGGCATGGCGCTGGCGAGCGATCCGCAGTCAAGAGTCGTGGCGCTGAATCTGGTCCAGGGTGAAGACGGCCTCAACTCCATGCAGAATTTCTCAACGCACATGACGATGTTGAATTTTCTGCGGCGGCAATATCCGCGCGCTCACGTCACGTTGCACGCCGGCGAACTCGCGCCCGGACTCGTGCCAAACGATGGATTACTGTTTCACATTCGTGAATCGGTGATGGTGGCGCGAGCCGAACGCATCGGGCATGGTGTTGACGTCATGCACGAGACCGAACCGTTTGAACTCTTGAAAGAGATGGCGCGCCGCAACGTGCTCGTCGAGATCTGCCTGTCGAGCAACGATCTGATTCTGGGAATCTCAGGCGCGCGACATCCGTTGGCGACTTACCTTGAATACGGCGTGCCGGTTGCGCTGGCCACGGATGATGAAGGTGTGGCGCGTTCGGAGATTTCGCGCGAGTTTCTGAAAGCGGCTGAAGAACAGGGTCTCGGCTATCTGCAACTCAAAACGATGGCGCGCAACAGTCTTCACTACGCGTTTGTTGCGGGTGAAAGCCTGTGGAGCGACGGGCGAAAATTCGTGGCGGTGGGCCAGTGTGCGCGTGACGTTCAGGAAATGAAACTGGCCTCAGGCAGTTGCCGGCAATTTTTGGCGGCGAACGAGAAGGCGCGACTCCAGTGGCAACTCGAGCAGGATTTGTACGCGTTTGAGCGCGAGTGGTGATCGCTCGTGGCATTCAACGCTTGGCCGCGATCCGGTACAAGCGGTTCGACGTCGCCAAATAGAGTGCATCACCGTTCGCAGCCGGACGCGCGTAGAGCGGCGCGTTCATTTCGATCTGGCCCAACAACTCCTTTCGCCGTCCCGCACGAAGAACCGTCATCAGGCCCCCAGCATTCCCAACGTAAAGTCGATCGCCGGCCAGCAACAGACAGCCCCAGATCGCATCATTTGTCTCATGCTTCCAAAGCTCAACGCCGGTCGCGGAATCGAGACAATGAATGGTCCCGCCCAAGTCTCCAATGTATAAGAGTCCGTCTTTCACAATCGGTGTTCCCACGACGCGGCCGACCTCGCGCGAGGTCCACAACACACCGCTTTTCGTTACGTCTCCGCGGCCATTGGGACTGATCGCATAAACAAACGACGGAGCGCTGCCATGCCCGGGAGATTGGCCCATCGCAATGAACACACGGCCGTCGCCGAAGACCGGTGAAGCAATGATCGAACTGCGCGAAAGGACACCGGCGCGCGGAAGCCAGGGCGCGTCTTTCGGGTTGCCGTCAAAACGCCAGAGTTCGTCGCCTGACGCTGCGTCGTAAGCACGCAGCCAGCCGTCGCCGCCGCCGAAGAGCACCTGCACACGCCCGTTGACGCCGGCCGCGACAGGACTGGACCACGCGCCGTGCAGCACCTGATCTCCGGCTCCGATTGCCTGCCACACTAATTCGCCGGTACGCTTGTTCACCGCAATCAAACTCGGAGCAAACGGCGACGGCACACGCGTATGGCCTTCATTCTGTCCATTGGAAGTACCGACTACGAGCAGATCACCAAGCGCCAGCACGTCGCTGTTGCAGGCTTCATGGGGAAACACGCCGAGCGCCGGCATGTCGAGTTGCCAGACCATGCCTGCCGCAGCCTTGTTTTTGACGAGTTCGTCTTGATATGGACCAGTGTTCTCACCGTCGCCGAAGCCATGCGTGTCGAGGCAACGGAGTTGGCACTCGGCAGTGACGTAGTACAAGCGGTCGCCTTCAACATAAGGAGCACTCGTCGTCGAAGGCAATAACCAATCTCTTAAGCCACGCTCCACTCGCGGCGCCACGTCCTGCCAAAGGAACGCGCCGTCCGTTGCGCGAAAAGCCATGAGCACGCCTGAATCATCTTTAAAGTCGGGATTCATGTGCCTGGTATTGTCGGCGCCGACATAGACCACGTCGCCGGCAATCACGGGACTGCCGTAGACTTCGTTTCCCAGCTCGACGCTCCAAGAGATGTTTCGGCCGGTAGCTGGATCCCAGTCAACGGGAGGATTGCCTGTTTGAGTCGCCGTCGATTCGGGTTGAAGTGCGACGGAAAGTCTTGCCACGTTCGCCGAGGCAACAGTCTTTCCCGACTCGCTGCCCGCGATGCGATGCAACGCCCACTGAACCTGGTTACGCAATGCGGGTTCGTTTGCCGACGCTTTCAACGCGTCGCGCGCGGCGGCCGCTTTCGGCCCGATGCTTCCGAGTGCTTCGACGGCGCAGATGCGAACATACAAAAACTTATCTTTGAGCGCTTCGATCAACTGCGGCACGGCCGATTGCGCGGCTGGGCCAATGCCCGCGAGTGCTTCACCCGCAGCCCAGCGGACACCCGGAATCGGATCGCGCAACGCTCGCGCGAGATCTTTCGTCGCCGAGCCCGCGGTTGGGCCAATGGACGCCAAAGCCTCCGCGGTGTAAATGCGAACGTGTGGTTCGTCATGTGAAAGCGCCTTGACCAGCGCGCCGACCGAAGGAGTCGCACGCTTGTGCAACGCGCCGAGCGCACGTGCGGCATCGGCTGCGACCATCGAGTCGCGATCTCTCAATGCTTGCCGCAACGCCGGCTGGATCGATTGTGTGTCGGGCGCCAGATCGATGAAGGCGTCGGCGGCAAAGCGACGGAAGTCGACCTGCTTGTGCCGCAGCAGTTCGACCAGCAACGGAATCGCCGGCGGCCCAATCCGGCGAATCATTTCGAAGGTCTCGAATTGCAGATCTTCGTTGTCAGTATTGAGCAGTCGCCGCAGCAAAGGCAGCGAACGCCCGCCGCCATGGACCAGTGTGGCCTGGGCACTGGCGCGGATCTTCGCGTCGCTCGACGTCACGCGATTTGCCCAATCGCGCACCTGGGTTGAACGCGTGGTTTGAGCGAGTTGAGACGCCGGCAGAATTAAAATCAGTACGCAGATACAGAAGAAACGCATATTCCCCGTGCTCGAAAGATCAATAACCGATCGCGAGTCCATCTTTGCGTGAATCGGACGCGCCCATCAGCGTGCCACTCACCGGGTCGATCATGATTGCCTGGCCGCCGCCCATCGACGATCGCAGTACGCCCGGAGGCGCAGCGCGCACGTGGCCCATGGCGATTAGCTGCGCAATCACTGGCGCCGGAATTTCGTCTTCGAGCAAGACGTCTTTGCCGCTCAGGTAACGATAGCGCGGCGCTTCAATCGCCTGCTGCAAGCTCATTCCGAGATCGATGAGGTTGACCAACACCTGCACATGTCCTTGCGGCTGAATGCCGCCGCCCATAACACCGAACGACATGAACAGCAGTTTGTCCTTGAAGACCATCGCCGGAATCAGCGTGTGAAAAGGACGCTTGCCCGGTTCGAGATGATTCGGGTGAGTTGGATCCAGTGAAAACGAACTGCCGCGATTCTGCAAAACGATCCCCGTATCGCCGGCGACAATACCCGATCCAAAAGCGTCGAAGAGACTGTTGATGAACGACACGGCGTTGCCATCTTCGTCTACGACGGTGAAGTAGGTGGTGTCGCTGCCAACGTTGAGTGCTCCGGGCGCTGGTGAATCAAGTGCTTTGCTTGGATCGATGAGCGCGCGTCGCTTGGCCGCGTAGTCTTTCGACAGCAACTCCGTCACCGGCACTTTGGCGAAAGCCGGATCGGCGATGTAGCGATTGCGATCGGCGAAGGCAAGCTTAGTGGCTTCAATCAGCGTGTGATAGTAGCGATCGGGTTGGGCACTTAAAGCTTTGAGATCAAAACCTTCGAGAATGTTAAGCGCCAGCAAGGCAGTCAAGCCCTGCCCATTCGGCGGCAGTTCGTAGACTGTGTAACCGCGATAATTGGTCGAGATCGGTTCTACCCATTCTGATTTTTGCGCTGCCAGATCTGCCAGTGAAATGAAGCCGCCGTTCTTCTCGCAGTAATCAGCGATGGCCTTCGCGATTTCACCTTTGTAAAAGGCATCGCGACCGCCGGCGGCGAGCGTGCGAAAGGTGCGAGCGAGGTTAGGTTGCCGGAAGATCTCACCGGGCCGTGGCGCTCTCCCGTCGATCAGGTAGTTAGCGGCGGCGGCCGGCGTCTGTTTCAATTTCTTGACTTCGGCGTTCCAGTCTTCAGCAGCTTTCTCCATGACTGGAAATCCGTTCTCCGCCGTATCAATGGCCGGGCGCAGCAGATCGGCGAGCTTCATGGTCCCATACTTGTCCAGCAACGTTACCCAACCATCGAAGGCGCCGGGGACAGTGATGCTGCCCATGCCAAACTCCGGCATCTTCGTGATTTTTTTCTTCGCAAAGTAATCAAGCGTCAACGCTTTTGGCGCGCGCCCGCTGGCATTCAATCCCTTCAGCTCCTTCGTCCTGGACCAGTAAACGAGCATGAACCCATCGCCGCCGACGCCCGTCATCATTGGTTCAGTGACATTGAGCATCGCGGCCATCGCGATTGCGGCATCGACCGCATTGCCGCCGCGTTTGAGCACCTCGAGACCCACTTGCGACGCGAGCGGTTGGCTGCTCGCAACCATGCCGTGTTTGCTTCGCACAATTGATCGACCAGCCTTAACGGAGATTTGGGTTGTGGCCTGGGCCAGCGGATGGACGCTTGTCACCAACAACAGCACCATCAGCGTCGTTGCTACGCAGATTCGAGCCAATGTTAACAAATTCACCTCCACTCACCCTGAATTGTAAACGCCGCCCAGTAGCGCGGTTGTCGCCACCTCTTATCTTGCCACATGCTCAGTTGCGCTTTTCTCAACGCAGCCGCGGGGCTCATGCCGTTGCCGGCCAACATACCTTCATAGAATCGCTTCATCAACAAAGCCGTCGCGCGATCCTCTGTCCGCCACAAGCTCGCCACAATCCTTGATGCCCCCGCGTACATGAAAGCGCGAGTCAGTCCGACCAGGCCTTCGCCCTTGATGTCCTTGCCGAGCGCCGTCTGGCATGCTGACAGGACCACCAGTTCAGCGGAGAGATTCAGGTTGTAAATATCGTAGAGCCGCAAGAAACCGTTTTCGGGTTTGCCTTGCTTGTCCACCAGCGACAGCACGATTCCTGAAAGCTCAGCATGACGAGTGTTGACGAGGCCATGCGTCGCAAAGTGTACGATGCGGTATTGCTTGAGATCCGCACTCGTCGCCGCCGTCCGGTTAGCGGCGAAGTCGAGCGCTTCCAAACTGCTGTTCTTCGCCACGAGTTGCATTATCTGCTCAGCTTCCGCTCGACTGAAACGCAGCCTGGCAAAACCATTGAGACCGGATTCCTCTGCCGATCGCTTGACGTCACCTGCTTGCGCCGCGGTTGAAACATCGACCGCACGCTTCTCTTCGACGCCATTGATTCTTTGGTCCTGCGGATCGAAGACGGGGTCCGCGAACACCGCAACCAACTTCGTCGCACGTGAACGGCTTCGTGTTTCATCTCGCAGAACTCCCAGAACGGACGCTGACGGAAGGTTGATGATTTCGTGATTGGCAATCAACGGCTGCTGATCTGGGCCAGTTGCGTTTGCAGGATCCGGCAGCGCCGCAAACGGAATGTATTGCAGGACGCCTTCGGCTACGAGCAACAGTCGCTTGCTTTTCAATTCACTCGCCAACGGTCCCAATAACATCTGGCTCAACGCAGAAGCCGCCGCGGGATAATCGCTATCAGCCTGATCCAGTCGCTTGTTTCTTTGCGCGAGGGTCTCGTTGGGCACAACGCGATCCGAGGCCGTTATCAGATCGTACACGCGGCGAGACGCCTTTTCGACTTCATCACGTTTCGGCAGTGCAAACGTTTTGAGAGATGCCTGTGAAACCAGAAACGCATAACTCTTTTCCGTGCCCACCGCGTATTCGAGCAGCACGGTATCGGGATCGAGCAAGCGCGACTGAATTTCCGGCAGGCTCAACGACACGGGTTGAGTCAGCGCGGTGTAGTGCGGATTGTTTTGCCGGATTTGAGTTTGAATTTGGTCGTATTCCGCGGTGAGAGCGTCCAGATCTTTTACCATGCCGGCCGCTTGTTCTTCAGTGTGATCGCGGCCGAGCAGACGCATCTGCAGTTCTGCTTTGTCGGAAATTAACCGTCTTACCGTTTGCTCACGGGCCAGCAACGCCGGATCGATGCCCTGTCCAATCTCGGCTTTCACTTCACTCAACGATTCGAGCAGCGAGCGCGCCCGCGCGTTTTCACTCGCCTTTAGCGCCAGGACATCAAATCCGCCGGCCGGATTCTCTTTGTGCAGTCGCATGAGCACGTCGAGGTACACTTCGTGATACTTGCGCACCGAGGCAAAGAACGTAGTCCTTAGTTTTCGATCTTTGAGACTGACGCGCGTCGACTCCACCGACGCCAAGGCAGCTTCAATATGAGTCTTGGCAGCGAGCAGTTTGCCTTCATCACGTTCTACCTGGGCCAGTAGCGATAAGGTTCCGGCTTCCTCGGATTGATCACCGATGCGCCTGGTGATCTGCAAAGCCTCGTTCAGGGAGTCAGTTGCGTTTTGGAACTGGCCCAACTCGCGGTAAGCGGATCCGATGTTGGTTAAGGCAATGGCGAGTTGTCGCGGATCTACTTTGCGATGAATTTCGATGGCTCGCTTGTAGTAATCAATGGCCTTCGGTTTATCACCGAGGCGTGAATAACAACTGGCCATGTTGTTGTAAGTGATGGCTTCGCCTTCGACGTTATTGGCCGCAAGGCGAAGCTTCAAGGCCTCCTGATTGACTTCTAAGGCCTTCTTGTAGTCGCCGACGTCGGCATAATTAGCGGCGATGTTGCTCAGCGTATTGCCTTGCCGAAATTGATTGTTCTGCTTCCGAAATATCTCGAGCGCCTTGTTGTAGAACTCGATTGCCTTTTCATAATCGCCGAGCGCCGCATAGAGCCAGCCTAGATTATTAAACTCGATTGCCTGGCCACTATCGCTGCCGAACTTTGCGTAAAGCACTTGCGATTGATTGTATAGATCGAGCGCGCGGTCATACTCACCCATGTCTCCGTAAGCGTTACCCAGGCTATTGAGAACTGTCGCCATGCCGCGTTCATCCTGCAGCTCACGTCGAATTGAAAGCGCTTGGTTGCACGACTCGATCGCCTTCGCATATTCAGCGATGTTCTCGTAGATCACACACAGGTTGTTCAGGAAAGACCCTTCCTTCGCGCGGTCGCCCAAATCTTTTAGCAACTCACGCATCTGCAGCAGAAACTCCAATGACTTCCGCGGGTCGCCCATGCTTTGGTACACGATTGCCAGATTATTGAGGGTCACAATCGTACCGGGGCGATCATTTATCTGTTTCCTGATCGAGAGGCCTTGAGTAAACAGTTCGACTGCCTTCTTCCTGTCGCCAAATTCACTATGCACGTGGCCGAGCGTCTCGAGTGCCATCGCCTGATTCTTCAGCGCTATGAGACGCGTGTCGTCGCCGGCGTCTTTGACCGCGGTTGCGGCGAGCGCCACCGCTCGGTTCGCGAACTCGAAAGCCTTGTCCTTGTCGGCAAGATTGAGATAGGCGTTCGCAATGAGATAAAGCGTGTTGACTTCCCAGGCCGTGTTCTCTGCTGATCGCCACAAGGGCAGGGCGGCCTCGAATTTCTCAATCGCTTTCCGCCAACCTTCCGCGTTCTGCTTCTTTTCAAAATCGAAAGCTTCATCGATTAGCATACCGGCCTGATAAGACGTTTTATCGCGTTGGGTCGCAGGACGAAGTTCCGGCACATTGATTTCGTATCGTCCGGCCGGCCCTTTAGGAAAGCTTGTGTGCACCTCGATGCGATAAGTTCCCGGTCCGTCCGAGACGATGAAGATCGCTTCTTTCTCGCCCACCCTAAACGCATCGACCTCCGAAATCTTTTTGCCCGCCGGATCAAAGGTCCACAGCGCCACGTCAATGCCACGTTGGTCCGCCTCAACCCGCACATACTCGTCCGCTTTCAGCGTCAGGTTATAAGCGTGTACCTCGCCCGCGTTGATTCCGCGTTCGATGGGTTTATTTAGTTCAAGACTCGGAACGGAAACGACTTGGGCGGAGGCTTGAAGCGACAGGCCCAGGACTAACGACAGTATTGTCAGGCAGGACATGAGACCTCCCAGTAAACCGCGAGTGCGAGGCCATAAAGAAACGGCGACGCATTATAAAACTTTCCGGTGATGTTTTCTTCTCGCACGCCACTACAGCTATGAGAGTCGGATTTAGCTCTCACACGAGAGCCGCTGCGAAGCGTCGCGTGAACACTGTTTTCAAGAAGGAGATCGCCATGTCAGAAAGAACCTCTATTACCTCATCGCTCCGTCCTGTTTATTCAAGGACCATTGATACCGCTGCCGCACTAGCGCAGCGCTGCACGCTGCGTCGCGCAAGGTTTCTGGTCGCGCTGTTTCTGGTTGTCGCTACAGTTCCGTTTATCACTACGGGCGGTCGCACTGCAGCGTCGAACAATCAGCCGAAGCCGGCGCAACAGCCTGCACAGGCAATAAATGACGAGTCGAGGCCCAGGTTTCACAAGACCGCGAAGCCGGTAAAGGGCCAGTACATTGTCGTCCTGCGGCCGGACACGAATGCGCGGGATCTGAAATCGTTAGCCCGCGACTATGCGCTGAGCTATACCGGGATCCCGAAACATATTTACCAACATGCAATCAAGGGATTCTCGATGCAGATGAGTGAAGAGTCGGCGATGGCGCTGAGCCACGATCCACAAGTCGCTTACGTGGAAGAGGATGCCGAAGTCGAACTCGCGACCACTCAGTCGGGCGTTCCGTCGTGGGGTCTCGACCGCATCGACCAGCACGATCTGCCGTTAAGCGGCACTTACAATTTCAGCAACGTCGAGACTGGCGCGGGCGTGAATGTTTACGTCATCGATAGCGGGATCAAGACGCTGCACACTGAATTCAAGAAACCAACTGGCGGTTTCCGTGTAGTTAACGACTTCGATTCCTTTAACGACGGCCAGAACGGCAACGATTGTAACGGCCACGGTACTTTCATCGCCGGAGTAATTGGCGGTAACACGGTGGGAGTTGCAAAGGGCGCCACGCTGCACAACATCCGCGTCGCCGGTTGTGCAAACAATTCGGCCACAGCGTCGACGGTGATCGCCGGGCTTGATTGGGTTGCATTGCATCGAGTGTTGCCCGCGGTCGCAAACATGAGCTTCGTTACAGACGTCAACTACAGCCTGGAAGACTCGGTGCGAAATTTGATCGGTTGGGGCGTGACCTGCGTGGTTGCGGCGGGAAACAATAATGTCGACGTGAAAGACACCACGCCCGCTCGCGTGTCTGAAGCGATTACGGTCGCTTCGTCAGACGTCAATGACGGGCGTTCTATGGGATCCAATTTCGGGCCGCTCGTCGATCTGTTTGCGCCCGGAACCGGCATCGTGTCGGCGAGTAATCTCGATCGAGACAACAACGGCATTCTCGACGACACGATCGTTGATTCGGGAACGTCGATTTCTGCTGCTCATGTGTCGGGCATGGCGGCGCGTTTGCTGCAGGAGATACCAGACCTGAGGCCTGAAGCGGTCCAGGGTGCGCTCAAAAACTGCGCGACCGTGAATAAGATAATCGACGCCGGCGCGGGAACGCCTAACCTCTTGCTCTTTTCAACAGTGCGCGTATTCAAGTTTGACGATTTCAACAACATCACCATCCAGGGAAACGCGGGATGGATGGATCCCGGCGTCACCATTTGGCCGAATACCTGGGCCGTCGTTGAAGCTTACGGATCTGTAAATCCCGGCGGTTGGTTTTCACACGCCAGCGGGCCGGAAGGCTGGGACCAGATTCAAAACAGTGGTTCGTTTCCGCTGTTGGGCACACGACCTTACTCGCTGATCGGCCGGCTTATCAGGCCCGGGGTTGCCACCGACACGTTTTACCTCGGCACGAGCAATGCCAATTCAATCAATCGTGAGAACGTGAATGGGACACTCTTGCTGGGGACAAACGATGACACACCCGCTGATGCGAGCGGCCAGTTTTTTGCCCAGCTTCAGGTCTGGGGCAAGGGCGACGAGGTTTCATCTGACTTCGTGAGCCAAACAATACCGGCGACTGTGTTGGCCGGCCAGCAAATGCCAGTCTCGATAACGATGAAGAACACCGGGACCACGACGTGGCAACAAAACGTATTGACACTTCTGCCAGATCCTTTTACTGGTGGGCTCTGGGGCGGGTATTTTCCACCGCTTCCCAATGACGTGGCGCCGGGTGCGCAAGTAACGTTTAATTTCAACATAACGGCGCCGCCTACTCCCGGCACGTACAATCTGCAGTGGCGCCTGGATAACAATTGGGGGCTTCTCGGCGATCGTACGGATAACGCTTCGGTGACGGTGCTTGCGCCGAGTAATCAATCCGAATTCGTTTCGCAAACGGTGCCGGCAACGATGACTGCCGGTGAATTTTACAATGTGACGATCAAGATGAAGAACATCGGCAATACCACGTGGGACGCCGGAACCGGATACAAGCTCGGCTCGCAGAACCCGCAGGACAATACGAGATGGGGATCGAGTCGCGCGACGTTGACCAGCCCGGTGCCGCCGGGAGGAACGGCAGTCTTCACCTTCGGTGTGTGGGCGCCGGGGAAAGCGGGCTCCTACAATTTCCAATGGCGGATGTTGCGGGAGGGAGTTGAGTGGTTTGGGCCATCCACGCCTAATCTCGTGATTTCAGTCAAGAGCGTTCCGTGTCCGTCGTGTTGAATTTGGGAGTGAGAAGTTACGACTGAGATCTTTTGCTGAAACATGCGGGCGCCGGCCTTGTGCGCTTTCCGTAAAGCTGCGGAAACGCTCAAGACTGGCGCCCGCATGTTCGATCGAACGGCATGCTGTCGGGCCGCAGTTGGATTCAGTACTCACGCTCCCGCCCTCCTCGGTGTGATGAAACCTCAAATCCCGCCACTACCAACCAAGGAGGTAGAAATCTATGGGAACGACAACAATCAAGCGATTCGAAAATCGCTCCAGCAATCCAATCGCACTTTTTGACCTTGAAAATACCAGCACTCGCGGGCACGGGGTGACCGTTCCGCCCGGCAGCAGTATCACCGTCGACATGGCCATCCCCTGGTCCGCCACCGCAGACCCTTTCAACTCCAATCACCGACTGGAAATCAGGGTCAACGGCGTTACCCGTTTCTGGATCTGGCAAGCCGCAAACAACGACGGCGACTACATTCGCTTTTCGACCGACGGCCAGTGGCACGACATGGGCGACCACGTGCATGGCTACGCCGGTACAGCCAACAACATTTTCGACGCCGTCGTCGGGTTGTTTACGAACGCCGACGATCCGCTGGCGCGTCTTGTGCTCGGTGAGCGAACGATCGTGGTACTGGATAGCCACTTCGAGTGCATACCGATCTCACCCAAACCGCTGCAACTGCCATTCACTACCATCAAGCAGATCCAAAACAAGACCACCGGGACCGTCAAGTTCCGCAACACGCACACGAATTTCGAGGTTCTGATCCCGGCAGGCTGGACGCAAGCCGTCGATATGTCGGTTCCGTGGGCAGCGAACCAGCAGGCCTTCGACACTGAACACCTCGAGATTCAAGTCAACGGCCAACCGCGGTTTTCGATCTGGCAGGCCGATAATTGGCTCGATGGTGATTACGTCCGCTTTTCAAGCGGACCCTGGAACCCAACCGCAACCCGCGTCGCCGGCATCGCCGCAACCGGAATTTCACCCGCGGACCTCGTGTTCACAGGAGACCGAACGCTGGTGATCAACGAGAACATGCCGGCAGACAAGCTACTCGAGCTTTGGCCCAATCCGCTGTTGCTCGATCAGCTTATGAATCTCGCGCAGGGCTTCCTGCATGGCGCCCAGCTAACACAGCAGGACCCAATCGCATCGCTGCCTTCGAACATCAAGAAGTCTGCAACAGCATTCAGCATCCCGGGTCCCGCGTCTGATGCCTTCAGAAACCATCTGCCCAATGCCCGGTTCCTCTACAACGACTCAGGCAAGCGATATCAGTTCAATATCGACAACAGCGGCAAAGTGATCGCCACCCATCCGGATGGAACACTTACGACGCTGAATCAGACACGCTCTTACAACGAGCTGCGCGAAGGCAAGGATGTGCTAACGCCGGCATTCGATCTGATAGCAGCGAATGGCGGCCGCATCTTCGCAAAGGCAGCCGGCGCCGACGACTTTTACTGGGCGATGATGGACGATCATTTCATCCACCTGCCGCCGGGACAACAGAGCGAGATCTCTGTTGCGAGTACGTACTTCAAGCTCGATCCACAGTTCGGAGTGGCGAATGGCAACAGCCTGCTGGCCAACATCGATGGCATTGATACGACTCATCCAGCCGGAGAGCGACTGCCTGTTTTTCGCCAGGTTCTGCAACATCACCTCACTGACATGATGATCGGCCGCGCTGATCCACGCGTCTGGCAGCAACTCGACTTCCGGCCACCGCAGAATATTCTTAACCTGGCTCTCAGGGATGTGATCCTGCAGCTAGTCCCGATCATCGTTGCCGTACTGGGCCTGGCCACCGGCGTTGGGCTCTTAATGATTCTCGCGGAGGCCGCCTACTTTGCTTTCTTTGAGCAGCTCCTGAGCCAGTCTCTCGCGAAGGCATTCGCTTCAGACCCGCCTTCGTGGGTGGCAACACACTCCCCGGTGACCTACACGAGAGACGACGGCGAGCCAATCAATCCTCTCGTGGTCAAATACGACAAGGTCCTGGACATTGGCGTGGGCCATGTCCACCTGCATCAACAGTACCAACACGTCGTCGGCGGCGAGATGCAGGCGCAGTTTATCGAGTGGCTGACCTACGTGTACCGCTTCTTTAACGGCGGCGTCTGGGATGGTGATGGTTATGTGGATGGAACGAGCAACTACTATGCTCTGGTTAAGTACGCGACACCGCCACAGGATCCGAATAATCCTAATCCGCCGCTCTACGGAATCCTCTTTCAGGATGAGCAGGCTTATTTTTCTCAACGCTGGCGCATCGTTGGTCCTGACGATACCAGGGGAACCCAATTCTCAATCGCGGGCGACCTGTCGCGACCAGAGTACGCGTGGGACAGGAGCAGGTACTGGTGTCCGTTCTGGGCGCGCCATATTAATGACGACAGCCGCATGGCCGTGTCAGCGCAGGTACTGCTCGTCACCGGCAAAGATCCGGTTGCTAACCGATGGCGCATCTACAGCATCAACGCGAGCTGGGGGACTATGGACCGCAGTTGGCGGTGGCGCGACTTTCCGCCGGGCATTACTGTCAACGAAGCTTTCAACCCTCAGATCGTCGACGGTCAGATAATCGACAGCCAGATCACTGACGAGAACATACCGACGGCGTGCGGCCGCTCTTCGGTCTATCCGCAAACCATCAGGCTGAGAGACGACATGACGCTTCATGTGAAGGGATTCCGGATGGATGGCGCCACTGGAGTATTGGGGCACTGGTATCAGCGTTACCTGCCGGCGGACAACAAGCCATTCCCGGTAGCGTTACCGCAGAACCAGATGCCGCCGGTTGGCTATCCACAGAAGTGGAAGTTTCTGCCAAATGAAATTTTCAAGCTCGCGGACAACTTCAGCCATTTCGGCGTGTACGATCAAGTAAATGCCCGGCTTCGCTACTACGACGTGACTCCGGTCACGAGCGGCGATGCAGCGCAGCTTGATGCGTCTCTCGCTACTGGCGAAAACTGGACCAACCAACCGTGGACTTTCAACCCGTGGATTGATGATGCTCACCAGCTCTATATTTCGCAGTGGAAGTTCCGCTGGGACGATCCACGCCACCCTGGCGCGGATCCGATCAATAAACCATCGCTGTTCAATGCCGACACGCGCCTGCGCATCGTGAAACGCGGCGCTCGCTGGATAGCGGTAATGTGGGACAAGCGGGACGACGATCTGGTCGAGTTCGAGCGCTTGCCACGAACCGTAACGCTCAAGAAAACCAATGCGAGTGGCCAGCAGTTTCAAGCGCAGGTCACACTCTCCGGCCACCACCGTTTGCTGGATCCACCGATGGTCCGTAACGCTTACTTCTGGTGGGAGCCGGACGGCAAAGCGGGCATCGCCTTCGACACCACCAAGCCCGAGCTGAACTTTATGCGCGAGAACGTAGCCCGAGTTCGCATGGCCGTGCCTGACCCGACGGCGGCTGACCCGAAGCACATCACCGGGCTCTTTGACCAACCCACTGAAGGAGTCTTCTCAGTGGCGGGCGATAGCGCCTATGAGTTCAGGTGGATGCCAACGGCTGACGAAAGAACACGCTTGCAAAACTTCTGTTCGGAAGATCAGGAAAGCCGGCGCGGCGTCAGCATTTGGTTCGAGAACATCGTGGGCAATGTGGCTCCGCCTGAACAGATCCGCTGGGGACGCTCACCCATTCTCAACGCAACCGCAACGCCTTCAAGTGTTCCGCTGGGTGTGCCCACTCAGATGACGGTGCACATCGCTGACGCGCGCACCGGTACAGCACTGGCCAACGCCGCCGGCGTCGTCAAGATCGACGGGCAGGTCGTGGGCACTACGGACGCGCCTTTTACCTTCACGTTCAACAGTACCGTCCAGCAAGAGTGGGATCCGGAACTACACGTGTGGGTGCCGGGAGACACGATTTATCCGGTCGTCACAGTTGAGGTCCCGACCTATCTCACGGCAGAAGTTCCGCTCACGTTCTTTACACCGCTGCTGCAAGTGAGCATGCAGCCGTCGATCGTGCCGAGTGGCCCAACTTCGCAAGTGACAGTTCACGCGGAGGATGCCACGAATCATACGTTGGTTGCGGGCAGAGTAATTCTGCAGGGAACGGATGTCGCCGCGACGAATGTGCCTTTCTCATATGCCTTTGGTCCAGGTGTTACCGGGTTTGTGACGGCCACCGGCTATCCGAGCAAGAGCATTCCTTACGGTTTGTACACGCCGCAATTGACGGTTTCGGTTTTGCCTGTCCCGATTCCCGCGGGTCGACCCGTTCAAGTGACGGTGCGCGCGCTGGATTCAAGAACCGGAGCTCCTGTGAGTGGTCGCGTCAAGCTCAATGGCGTGGACGTGGGCCCGACTAACACGCCGTTCACGTTTGTCTTTGGACTAGCGCCGCCAATCGGAGTCGTTAGCGCCCAGTTTTATCCGGACGCGACGATTCAATGGCCACCCATCGGCGTCTCGCTGATGCAAACGAGCATCACGCCGTACCCTGTTCCGCTGAACAAGACTGTGCAGGTGACGGTGCGTGCAACCGATACGCAGACTGGCGGGCTGGTCGCCGGAAGGGTCAAGATCTCCGGTATCGACGTGGCGGCTACGAACACGCCGTTCACAACTATCTTCCGCACCCGGAAGACATCAGAAGGAGAGATCATTTTCCCGTCGACGCAGGTTACAGCGCCCGGATACGCCGACGCTGACGTCGACCTCGGCGTAGGTTGAGCGGGCTTTGTGAACTAAGATCCGGAGGACTTTGAATAAGTTGAGAGACCGTTCAAAGTCCTCTTCGGAGTCCCTGCTTTTAGGGGTTGGTGATCGCTATCTAGCGAGTTGATTACAACTCCCCAGTGGGAGTGCGACTCGAGCCGAACAGCGAAACGAACCTCTGCAAGCAGAGACTGCGGACAAATGACCCGCACCCAAGGTAAGACCGAGTCTTTGCAACAGAAGAAACACAATAAAAAATCTTGACACCTCGGGTGCCGCCAATTACATTTCACCCGCCTCACGGCACGCTCAGAACAGTATTTGTCCCAGATGGATTCTGAATCTCCGCCACACGGCAGCAACGCGACTCGTAGGCGCGCACATTCCGTTATCGGAAGTCGGCCGCGTCCTGGGCCATTCTCAGGCCAATACGACGTACCGCTACGTCAACGCGAATGTTGAAACGGCGAAACGGGCCGCGGCAGCTCTGGATGCCTTCAATGCTGAAACAACGGAGGCCGAGACCGCGCCAGAACTGGTGCACTGAGGTCGAAGCAGTGCTAAACTTCGAGTCGGAGTAAGGTCCATGCAACCAAACAAAGTCTACGATGAAGTGATCGAATTCATTGCGTCCTCCAGCCCGCAAAATGTGATCGCTTTCCGCCCCTCTGAGGAAGCCAAAGCTCGCGTAGCCGACCTGATTTTCCGAGAAAAGACGGAAGGTTTAGCGGAGGACGAGAAATCCGAGCTTGATCATTACTTGCAAATCGAACATCTAATGCGCCTCGCAAAGGCACGCGCCCATCACTACCTCACACATGGCTAGATGGATTAGCGCCGAACTACGTCAGACAATCGCCGACCGAGCAAAGCAATTATGCGAGTACTGCCTGATCGCGGAGGCAGACACCTTCTACGGCTGCGAAGTCGATCATATTATCAGCCTAAAACACGGCGGCTCTTCGGAGCCGAACAACCTGGCTTACGCCTGCGCTCTCTGCAATAGAGCCAAAGGCAGCGACGTTGGCTCGATTTCTACCAGAGGCGAGTTTACGCGGTTCTTTAACCCACGCAGCGACTACTGGGCGGAACACTTTCGTCTAGAAGGAGCAACAATTCAGCCGCTGACTCCGATTGGCGAAGTCACCGCGCGGATTCTTGGCTTCAATGACAGCGCCCGTCATCATGAGCGCAACGAGATGATTCGATTTGGCAAGTATCCATCCCACGAGGCCTCTGTGATCATGACTATGCGTTCGGCGTGACCTTCAAGTTGCGAACTGAAGTGTCTGTGGAGGCAGAATAGGCTCGCCGGTTTTGCCGTGCTGCCTCTTGAACTTGCTCCCAAATCTCAAGAACATTCTTTCTCATAGCCTGCCTCAGGGTTTTTGGATTAACTCGCGCGGGAACGCCACCTGAACTGAGTCTCGCAAGCACACCTCGTCGCATTTTCTTACCATCCAACTGCTTCTGGACGAAGATTGCCGGATACCAATCATCTTTGTGCATTGAGCGCGCCAGGAATCGGACTTTGAAACACTTATACCCGAACTTGCTCTTGCGCGATGTCATCACCTCCTCCAGCGATCCAAAGACCGAAACAAAGTCACCCTGGGCAATACCAGGCTGGGTATATTGAATGTTAGTGCTTTTTGGTGGATTCCCTGATGGCTTTCGAAATGTCGGCGACTACGCTCTTTCGAGTGCGCACATTCAGCAGTTGGCGACATCGATTTAGGCAGTGAGCGGCGAGGAGCCAGATCTGCCCACGACGAGACATCAAAGCGTCCCAGGACAGTTCCGACCTAAGTCCCCAATGTTCAGATGGATTGATTGACTTGGTTCCCTATAGGCCTGACCGTAATATAAACTCAAAACTAAACGCTCAGCCTTAGTGGCCAAAGGCAGGGCGCTGTCGAAGCAATCTCTAAAAGATGCCATCTTACTGTCACCCTTTGGTTTTGGGTTTTTGCCATCCAGATACCAACAGTCAGCAAGATGCAATTTCTTTTCTGCCTCAACGATGCTGCGTCTTGTGAGGTCAATTGAGGATAAGGTGTTGAGGTTTTAGCAATTGAAGTATCGATCAAAATCCAGCTTTCGCCTTTGATGCTCAGCGAGTTCCTTGTACAACAGATAATGATTTTCATTGACAGGTGACTCACTCATGAATCGATTATATCGGAGATCACGTTCATTCACTTGCAGGTGTGTGCCTCAGCCCTTTACTCTCGATGAGAAAGAATTTTCAGTCGCTGTTATCGTAAAACGCATCCACGTGATGATTTCAAGTTGGACCTTAAGGAGACGCTAGCTCGTCGTGTGGGGAGGCAGTGCTCAAATCCTAACTGCCGTCAGCCAACCAGTGGTCCACAGCAAGATCCAGCGAAGTCGGTCAATGTCGGCGTGGCGGCGCATATTACTGCAGCCTCGAGGAGCGGCGCTCGGTACGATTCGTTGTTGAGCAAAGAGGAACGATGCTCAATCGAAAACGCTATTTGGCTTTGTCAGACTTGCGCAAAACTGGTCGATAACGACCCGTTGGTTTACACACGCGAGCTGTTGCGCGAATGGAAGCGACTTTCAGAAGAAGCGGCGAGGCTTGCTATTGAGGAACGACAAACGCCGGATACTAAAACCAGAATCAATGATATGGATTTGATACGCTTTTGTGCTCAGTGCCTTGATCGTCCGGCGTTCGGCTCCGGGTCTTCTCGCCCAGCGTGTTCAATAGCTCGCTCCGCGAGCCACCTAAAGGAACACCGGAAGTACTTAAACATGACGACCAATGGACGCTGGAAATCGGGTTTGGCGACATACAACCGAGGGCAACAATCTGGTCCGTTAATCCTGTCTACGTCTCAGCCAGCACGCCGGGCACCCATCACCCTCCGGCGCGGATATACGCTGACAACCTCAGTGAACCTCAAGAAGCAGAGATTCAGTTGGATTTTTCAATAGATCAGCGGCCGCGATTGACGTTTGAGTATCTCCGCGAGTTTCAGGATGAATACTGGAAACAACGAGAAAAGGACCTGGACGACTTCTGATACGCTTCAGCCTGAACATTCACAAGGGTTCATAGATTTTACCGATGAATCTGTGTGCGAATGTGTGTGCGGACCGCGAAATGTGGTGCCCCCGGCGCGATTCCAACGCGCGACCTTCCGCTTAGGAGGCGGACGCTCTATGCAGCTGAGCTACGGGAGCACATGTGTGAGGATTACAATTACAACGACCGGATTATAAATACAACGACCGGACCTGTATCAACCATTAACTCTGATACTTGATCAACGATCGCACATCATACCCTTTCAACTTCTCTCGCCCGGGCAGAAACTCCAGCTCCACTACAAACACCAACCCGACCACTGTTCCACCAAGCTGCTCAACCAGATCAACTACCGCGCGCGCGGTGCCGCCGGTCGCGAGCAAGTCGTCAGCGATGATCACGCGATGGCCGTCGCCGATCGCATCGCGGTGAATCTCCAGCGTGTCCTGCCCATACTCGAGGTCGTAAGAAATAGAAGCACACTCCGCCGGCAGCTTGCGCGGCTTGCGCACGGGTACAAAACCGGCGCCAAGGTGATACGCCAACGCCGGCGCGAAAATAAACCCGCGCGCTTCGATCCCCAGCACTGAATCAACGCGTTCACCTTCAAACTCCGACGCGAGTGCATCGACCGTGTTGCGCAGGCCTTCGGGATGCTTGAGCAGCGTCGTGATGTCATAAAAATTAATGCCGGGTTTGGGGAAATCCGGCACTTCACGAATTAGCGATTTGAGATGGTCCATGTATCGTTGTTATCTCTCGATTCTAAATGCCGAATACTGCCCTGTCGGCTCCAGGTTTATCTCTTCCATTTGATCGACTGTGGCCCACTGCGGCCCCGTCGCCAGATCGTGCTTGAAAGCCTCGACGCTCGTCGCCGATCCTTCAGCAAACGCTTCGACGCTGCCGTCCGGGCAGTTGCGCACGTAACCTACAATCTGGTGCCGCGCCGCCGCGCGTTGCGCGAAGAAACGATAACCGACTCCCTGCACGTCACCACGTATCAAGAACTTTCGCGCTACTCCCAAATATCAAACTCCTCGTTCTTACTTACACTTGAACAACTTTGCTTCTTTGTCCTTTTCCAGCGTGAACGTCTCTGTATCGTCTCCACCGCCAACCTTCAGCGTCAACGTCATCGTGTTGCCCTTGATCGCGCCGGAGTACGTCGCCTTTTGGCCGCGCGAAACATCGTCGGCCCTGATTGGCCCACCGCGTTCCGGCGTAAAAGTTCCGGGCAACTCAAACTTCCCTTCACCGTCGATGTTGAGCGGGCCCGGAATCTCGCCATGTGCACAGTCGTACTCGATCGTTGCCGAGCCATCGCCAACGTTCATGCTGATATGACTTCCGCCCCACTCTCCTTTGGGAATTCGTTGAATCATTCGCGAGTAGACGACCATTACTCCACAAAAAATCAACAAGCAAAGCACTGCCCAGGTGTAGCCGGTCTTCATAGCGTACATCACACTCACCTCGTGGCCGCATTGTAACGAAGCCAGCAGCAGATGCCCAAACACATCCTGCCGCGCGGAAACTTTCGCCCATTCGCTCGCGTAATATGCGACACTTACGGTTGAGAACTTGTTCTGCTAAGTCTGGCAGCGACCGTTCATCCAAATCTGCGTAGCTCAATCTGCTTTTTTTGCTCAAGTTTCCGGCAGGCCGAAACGTCCGCCGGGTTACGTCTATTTGTTTCCTAAGTGAGGGCTCTCAAACATGCATCGATTAGCAGTCACCTGCCTGGTCATGGTCACGATGCTGGCCAGCACCGTCTCGCGATCAAATGTGATCCATGCGAAACCACTAAACATTCCGGTCGTCTATTACAAGCTGCCTAACGGGCTCAAAGTCGTGATCTCAGAAGATCACATGGCGCCCGTAGTCACGGTGGCCGTCTATTACAACGTCGGCTTTCGGCTCGAGCCGAAAGGACGCACCGGCTTCGCGCATCTCTTCGAACACATGATGTTTCAGGGTTCGGCCAACGTGAAGAAGTTTGAGCATGCAAAATACGTCGAAGCAAACGGCGGCAGTCTCAACGGTCACACCGATTTCGATTACACCAACTATTTCGAAACGATGCCGAGCAATCGCGTCGAACTCGGACTCTGGCTCGAATCGGATCGCATGCGCTCGCTCGACATCAGCGAAGAGAACTTGAAGAACCAGCAAGCGGTGGTCAGCGAAGAGGTCCGCGTGAACGTGCTGAATCAACCGTACCAATTCTTCGAATGGATCAGCCTTTGGGGAAACGCCTTCACTAACTGGAACAACTCGCATAACGGCTACGGCGATCTGGCCGAGATCAATGCCGCCACGATCGACGACGTGCGTAACTTCTTCAAAACCTACTACGCGCCAAACAACGCGGTGCTGACAATCGTCGGCGACGTCGACGCGAACGACGTGAAGAAGATGGTCGAGAAACACTTCGCGTCGATTCCGTCGCAACCGTTGCCGCCGCGTGCGGATCTAACCGAGCCGCCGCAAACAAAAGAAAAGCGCGTCTCGCAAACGGATAAGCTCGCGAACCTGCCGGCCCTCGCCACCGGTTACCATGTGCCGCCGCAGAACTCACCCGACTTTCCCGCGATGGCTCTGCTGGTCCAGATCCTTCAGGGCGACGACAGCTCGCGCTGGTATCAACGTCTCGTCAAAGAGAAAGAGCTAACGCTCGATCTAACCGGCGGCCTCAACTATTTCGGTAACGAGTTTGACTATACCGGGCCGATGATCATGACGACGCGCACCACTTATAAGCCGGGCCACACCGCGGACGAAGTGATTCGCGAAATGGACGCAGTGATTGCCGACATCGTGACGAAGGGCGTCACGGAGAAAGAGTTGGCCGACGCGAAAGTTCGTTATCGATCAAACTTCTACAGCCAGATCGAAGGCAGCTTCAGCAAAGCGCACCTGCTCTCAGCACTCGCTTTGTTCCGCGACGATCCGCAGCAGATCAACTTACTGCTGACGCCGTTTGAGAACGTCACCGCGGCGCAGATCAAAGCCACGGCGGCGAAGTATTTGGTAGCGACGAATCGCACCGTGATCGATCGCGTTCCCGAGGCGAAGGCCCAACCGAAGACAGGGCAGTAACCACAGATTACACAGATTGAAAGGTATTCATATGAAAAAGTTGATCTCAGTTTTTGCCCTGATGCTGCTGGCGACGGCTGCTCTCGCACAACAAAAAACTCCGCCCGCGCCGGGCCCGGCGCGGCCACTGAATCTGCCGAAGCTGACCGAAAAGAAATTATCGAACGGGCTGACGGTCGTGCTCGCGCCGCTGCCGAACGTACCCCGCGTTACTGCACTGCTGACGTTCCGTTCCGCGTCAACGGCAAGCGATCGCCAGGACCATCCGGGCATCGCGCAGATCGCCGCGGCCGTCGCGAACGAAGGCACCGACACGCGGACAGGCAAACAGCTTAAAGAAGAGTTGCGCTCAATCGGTGGCTCACTGAACATCAACAGCGACGTCGACTCGACCACGATGAACGCCTCCTCGCTGTCCGAATTTTCCGCGCGACTCTTCGATCTGATGAGCGACGTCGCGCAACATCCTGCATTTCCCGAAACCGAAGTGAAGCTGGCCCAGGAGAACACGATTCAGCAGATTCATGCGGGCCGTGCGGATCCGAATTTTCTCGTCAACGAGCGTTTTCAGAAAGCAGTGTTCGGCGATCATCCGTACGGTTTCGTCGTGGCGGATGAAAAATCGATCAATGCGTTGACGCGCGCCGGCCTGCGCGCGTTTGTGACGAAGTATTACCTGCCCAACGCTTCGCACCTGATCGTCGTGGGCGACATCGACGTCGACAAGACTTTCGCGGAGATCGAGAAAGCGTTTAGCAGTTGGAAAAGTGGTGCCGTGCCGCCCGACGACAATCCGGCCGTTCCGAAACGCGAGAAGCGCCAGATCTATTTCGTGGATCGTCCCGGCTCGATTCAGTCGGCAATCTACATCGGCAACGTCGGCATTCCGCGCAAGGACAAAGACTACTTTGCGATTCGCACCGCCAGCACGATCTACGGCGGTTCGTTTTACTCGCGCCTGACGCGCAACATCCGGGAAAGCAAAGGCTACACCTACTCGCCGTTCAGCACCTCGAACACGCAAGCGAAGAGCGGATCGATTCTGACCGGCGCGTTTGTGCGCAACGAAGTGACTGGGCCAACACTGCTCGAGATCTTTTACGAGCTCGATCGCATGCGCGTGCTGCCGGTTACCGAGGAAGAACTGAACGCGGCGAAGGAGTTCAGCACCGGCAACTTCTCAGTCGAACTCGCGAGCCAGCAAGGTCTCGCCGGGCGCATCAACACCGTCTACACTTACGATCTCGACAAGAATTTCATCAACGACTTCCGGCCGAAGATCGAAGCGTTGACGGCTGCCGATATTGAAAAAGCTGCAGCGAAATACTTCGATACTTATCGCTCGGCGATCGTGATTGTCGGCGACTGGGAGAAAGTGAAGGATCAGGTCACGCCGTTTGGAGATGTGACGATCTACGACGCAGAGGGCAATGTCGTAACGAAGTAATCGTTATTCATTCGAAAACGAGCTAGAATCTGGGCCGTGAGTGATCTCTCGAGCTCTGACTGGCCTCATTGGAACGCTCTCACCTCAACGTTTAGGGAGTCGTATTCCCTGACCGATGAAAGCGTCTATAACGCGGCCGGTGACATCTGGGAAAGCGCTTTGAAGTTTGCGCGGAGCCGGAACCTCGACGAGTCTGAGGCACGCGAAGCCTTGTTGCGAGCGGTCGCGAGCGTTTCCGCACAGGACACGAACGCGATAAAAACGTTGCACAGCTACCTGTTCAGGGCGTATGCGAATCTCATTAACAGATTGCTCACGCGACAGCAGCACTACGCGTCGCTCGAATCGATAAATCAGGAGCTTTCATCCGATCCCGATGCGGCGGCAGTTATCGAGCATGACATTCTGCTCACAGAGATTGTCGCCCGCATGGACGAGGAGATGCGCAAGATCTACGAAGGGTTAATTCTGGGCTATTCGTTTGCAGAGTTGGCTCCGAAGTTAGGCAAGCCGGCGAACTCGCTGCGCAGCAAGTTCAGCAAAGGAGTCAAGCGAATCGCGAGGGAGATTCGAGGCAGCGAATAGACTGCCTGGCGGCGGGTGCGTTTTGCCGGTCTCAGCGACTCTTATCTATGGAGCGAGCATATAACTCGTTTCCGAATTGCCCGTAAAAGGAGGCGATAATGGCATTTAAACCCTTTTTCCCACCTTCCGCAGAAATCACCAGCCAATTGATCCGGCGCATGGGTAAGAGACGCGCAATGACGCTTTTGGAAGAGGCGGGGGCGGCGCCAGCCAGTGAGCCCGCTGACGACGACGCGGAAACGTCAGATGAATTGCTGACGTCCATTGTGGCCGCCCTATCGAGCGAGCCGGAAAGTAACCCCGAGGCGGACTGGCGAGAACAACGATGGCTTTCGGGGGTCATATATCACTTTCTTGGTTTTCAGGCGGGCCGCGCCCGGCGAGGCGGCAGAAACGAATTCAGCTCAGCGGACATAGTAGAAGGAATGCGTGACCGGTTGGGATTGTTCCATGCTGAAGATGCGCAACTGCTGGAGCAATTGGCCGGCGAATTTTCAGACTGGCTCCGGGAACAGGACAATGCTTATGCGGCAGGCTGGGGAAACATTGTTCCTGACCGTTATGAACGCGGAAGGTTTCGCTTGGAACCACTGCCGAAAGCCGCTTCCGAGAGTCCGCTCAAACCAATAACGGCGAAAGCGTTGGCTGCTCGAGGAGGACTGGTAAACGCGGATCTCATCGAGCAATGAATCAACTTTGAGTTCTCACAACTAACCTCACATGATACCCGTTCGTATTCTTCACGTTTCGGATCTTCACTTGGCCGAGCAGCCCAACCTGCGATCCATAGTGGATCGCTCCTCAGCCGTGCAAAAGGCAATCAAGAACGCGCTGCGGGCCGACATCAAACACTCGGTTCTTCATGGCAAACCGTACCAACTGGGCGCCGCGTTCAAGGGCCTGCTCGAAGAAGAGAACATCAAAGCCTTGCGCGCCGCCCTCAACGTTAGCCGCGAGCAAATAAACGACGCGATAGACAGGGCCCTCGAAAAGATTGTATTGGGTGACGGCTCCTTCAAAAAAGCAGTCGCCTACTCCCTGAGAGATCAAACGTACGCATCGTCTTTTGATTCGCAGTTGCTGGATTGTCTCTGCAACTTCATTGAGGAAGAAGAACCTAATCTGGACGCGATCCTGATCACTGGTGATCTTGCGACGACTGGATTCGAAAAAGATTTGGCAAAGGGTTTGCGCTTTCTGGAGGGACCTTCGCAATCAATTTCCAAAGTCCCCTTTCACAAGAAACTCATCCTACCGGGAAACCACGATCGGTTCGCCTACACTGACGACGGTTTCCTCTACGCGCCCGGTGGAGCTCTTTTCGATACGGCCTTCAGTAACTACTGGTCGAATCCCGTGATGGCGTACGACCCGCTGCGTAATGGCGATCTTTCGGTCGTTATTGTCGCTGCCGATTTCGGTTTGCAGTCTAAAAAGGACTGTACGTTTCCGCTGGCAAAAGTGAGCCGGTTGTCCCAGGGTAAGGTTTATCCGGAGATATTGGCTGAACTTGTGAGGCAGACGGAAGAAAAGAAAGCTGAAGAAAAGGATCGCGGCTACATCCCGGTTGTTCTATGGGCCATTCACTTCCCACCGTTCTTTGTTGAAGACACTGGTTGGATCGGCCACTTGATGTACAAGTTGACGAAGAATTTGCTGCTCGAGAAATCGTTAGCGCGCGAAGCCAGGAAACAACAGGTGCACGCGATTCTTGCTGGACACACACACGAAGCCCAGCAGTATCTGACGAAGAAATATGGTGTGAAAGTATTGTGTGCCGGCAGTGCGACTCAGGATGATCCGGCTGACAAGCAGTGCCAGGTAATCGAAGTCTCGCTAGACAGCGGAAACCAGCCGGCGATCAAAGTCATAGAATATGAGCCGGATACTTCCGCCCTTATTACAAGCTTCAAGCAGAAAATCTAGTCGCTTCACGAGATCAGCCAGCTCACGTAGTTAGTAAACTGATCGATCATCACGCCGCCTTCTTTCATCAGGCCGGTGACGATCAGGAACAACCGGTCTCCGCCCAGCACGAAGGGCGCAACCGCGAGTGTGACCGAGCCGAAGATGAGCACGTTCGAAGCCGCCTCGGACATGTCGGATTTCTTCATAAGTTAACCTCTCCTGGGCCAGATCCGAGATCTGGCCGCGGATTCGTGCAGCAAGGAATATGCCGCCGGAAATCCCAGCAAAATCGCCTAACTCTGAGTTTTCATTTTGAAGCCCAATGCCAGCTTGATTGAACTTCAGTCAAGTGGATTGGTAGCTGAGGTTGGACCAACGATAGCAATCCTCGCCCGTGCGCCAGTGAGGAATTTGTCGCGCAGCGACTCATCGGCGACGTTCGCGGCGATCGAATTCACCAGTTCGAGTGCGCGCGCCGAGTGCTCTTCCGCTCCGGCCGTATCACCTGCTTGCGACTTCACGCGCGCCATGCCGGCATGAACCTTCCACCTCACAAGCGGCCCCGGATAATCATTCAATTCCGCCAGCGCCGCATTGTACTGCTCCTCGGCGCCGGCCACGTCACCCGTGGCAATCAACAACTCGGCCATTAACTGCTTCGACACCGCGATGTACTTATGGACCTCATGTTCGCGCGCAGTCTCTTCGAGCCGCGCAATATACTCGCGCGCCTGGTCGGGTTCGCCGTGACGCAGATGATGCGCGGCAGTCGCCGCCTGCAAACGAATGTTGTAGCGCCAGCGAAACCACGCGTCGCGTGCGAAGATGTCCTTCACTTCCGTAAACGCAGCGTCGGTGCACGCGCGTTCGCCGGCGTGCGTGCAATCGATCCCGCGGTTGATTAACGAGTTGGCCTCGGCTTCGAGCACGTGATGAAGGCGCGCGACGTCAACGCCTTCTTCGTCAAATTTGCGCGCGGATTCAAAGTCGTGCAACTCGCGATAGATCCAACCGATGCAGTTGGGAAAACGCGGATGCCAGAACGTGTCGCCGTTGCGGCGCGCTTTTTCCATCGCGTCCTGCAGTGTCTTCAACGCTTCCGACATCTTGCCCTGGTTGCCTTGCGACAAGCCGACGAAGAACATCGCCGTCAACATGAGAAACCCGTCGCGCAACTCTGAAGCGAGCCGGATTCCCTCTCTCGCTTTCTCGATCGCCAGCTCGTATTCGGACTGAAAGAAATGAAGGCACGCGCGCCAGATGATGCCGCCCATCACCGCGGGCTTGTATTCGAGCCGGCGGCCGGTTTCGATCACTTCGTCGAGGATGGCTATTCCTTCCTTCAACTCGCCGTAACAACAATGCTTCAGCCCGATCATCAGCATCGTGTCAGAGCGCAACTTCTCGTTTCCCGCGCGCTCGGCTACTTCCAACGCTTCGGCCGCGCGTATCAGGGTCTCGTCCAAACGATGCGAAAAGAAGAGCGTCATCGTGAGCGCGTTCAGCGCCGCCGATTGCAACTCGAGCGAGCCGAGCGCCTGCGCCTGTTCGAGCATCTTCGTGAAGTCGTTGGCGGCTTGCGTGAAGTTGCCGAGTGCGTGATTAACCGAGCCGCGTTTTTGATAGAGCGTGCAAAGGTGTTGCGCCTGCGATTCGGCGGAGAGTTTGTCTACGAGCCGCAGCGCTTGCGTGTAATGCTTTTCCGCTTCGGCGTAGCCGTAGAGTTTGGCGGCATGATCGCCCGCGTGATTCAGGTATTCAACGGCGCGATCGAAGTCACGGCCGCGTTCGAAGTGAATGGCGAGTTGCGTCGCGATCTGCGGCGCGCGCTTGCCGTAATGACTGAGCAGTTGTTCACCGGCTTGCTGGTGCAGCGCGACGCGACGCTTGTTCACGAGATCGCCGTAAAGAATGTTTTGGTAAAGCGCGTGGCCAAAACGGTAGCGAGTCGTGAGCGAACCGTCGGGAAGTTCCTCTTCGCCGAGTATTTCAATCAAACGATGCGTCTTCGCGATATCCGCCAGTCGTTCTTCAAGATCGATCTCGTCGGTACCGAGCAGTTTCGCTGTGATGACGGAAAGAAATTCCGTGCCTTCAACACTCGCATACTGCAACGCGCGCCGGCCTTCCGCGTCGAGCGCATCGATCTTCTTGCTGATCATGCCGCGCACGCTTTCCGGCGCTTCGAGATCCATCTGCACCAGCGGCCGCACCAGCGACCAGCGATTGTTAGCCCTGACAAGATCGCCGCGTTCGCTCAAATACTGCAACAGGTTCGCAGCAAACAGCGGATGACCTTCCGTCTTTTCATGAATGAGTGACGTCAACTCGGCCGGAAAATCGTTCGGCGCAAAAGTGACGCCGACATACTCCGCGATGTGCTCGCGACTCAACGAACCCAGCGCCAGTTCCTCACAAAGGTTGTGGGCCTTCATCTCGGCCTTGTAACTCTTCAACGGATGTCCGCTGCGTTCGATGTCTTCCGGACGGAACGTACCGACGATGAGCAAACGCTGCGTGTTGATGCGCTGGCAAAGATGGCGCAACAGATCGACGCTCGACGGATCGGCCCAGTGAAGGTCTTCCAGCAGCAACACGATCGGAGACGAGGTCGCGAGGATGCCGAGCGCGTCGCCCATCTCGCGCATCATTCGTTCCTTGGTTGCGCCGATCGTTTCCTGTTGAAGTTTTTCTAGCGAGCCACTGGAGACGAACGCTGTAGGTAATTCCATACACCACGTCGGCGCGTAAGTGCGCAACACGGCTGCGATCCGTTCGCGCCCGGTCGCCTGCAGCAAACCACCCATCGCGTCCAGAAACGGAAGATAAGCTTCGCCCGTGCCGTACTGCTCGGCGCAACGTCCGCGCGAAATCAAAAATCCCGGACCTAACCGCCGCGTGCGTCGCAAAAATTCATCGCCGAGCGTCGTCTTGCCGATGCCGGGTTCGCCCGTGACGAAAACCACGCGCCCGGTCCCCTGGATTGCCTGCCGCAACAACGATTCGAGTTTGCGTAGCTCCGGCTCCCGACCGACAAACGACGGCGCTGAGCGATCGATCAAATCTGAATCGTAGACGATGGGAATGCCGGACCACGTGCCACTCAACGACGCGCGCAAGCTCCGCAACGCATCGGCCATCTCTCCCGCAGACGCGTAACGAACTTCCCTTTCCTTCGCGAGCGCGCGCTCGATGATCAGATCGAATTCGCGTGGCAACTCGGGCCGTACTTTGCTCGGCGGCGGCGGGTCAGTGGTGGAGATTGCGTGCATGATCGCCAGCATGCTTGGGCCCGCAAACGCGCGCGACCTGGTCGCTGCTTCGTAGAGCACTGCGCCGAGTGAAAAGATCTCGGACCGCGCGTCTAAAGCTTCGCCACGACTTTGCTCCGGCGACATGTACGCCGCTGTTCCGAGCACAACGCCCGGCCCAGTCAGGTTCGCGGCGAGCGTCAGTGCTTCACGATCGATCGCGTCGGTGTTGATACGTAGCAGCTTCGCGAGGCCGAAGTCCGTAACCTTCACGACGCCTTTCGGCGTGATCATGATGTTGCCGGGCTTGATGTCGCGATGAATGATGCCCGTCGCGTGCGCAGCTTGCAGCGCATCGGCAATCTGAATCCCAACTTCCAACAACGACGGCAACGGCAACGCGCCGTTGAGCCCAAGATGTGCTGTGAGCGTTTCACCTTCGACAAATTCCATCACGATGAAGTCGAGCCCGTCGGCTTCTTCGATGGCGTAGATGGTTACGATGTTCGGATGGTTCAGTACTGAAGCCGATTGTGCTTCGGAGAGGAGGCGGCGCTTGGCAGTCACATCCTGGTTTGATTCAGGCGCGAGCAGTTTCAGAGCCACGTGCCGGCCAAGTTTCGTGTCCTCGGCCTTGTAAACCTGACCCATGCCGCCTTCGCCAACCTTGCTCAAGATGCGGTAATGGAGCAAGAGGCGATCTGGTTCGACAGAACTCATAAGCTATAAACTGTTACGCGCAACAGTCGGGAATTTAGGGCCGTACTATACTCGTAACCTGAATCACCGTCGAGGAGATCCCGATGAACAAAGCGTACCACTGGTTCAAACTCGCTGCGCTCGTGCTGCTCGTAGCTTCGCAAATGAGCAGCGCCGATCAACCTAAACCGCCCAAGATCGCTTTAACACCTTGCACGGTGCCGGAAATCAAAGGCGAAGCGAAGTGCGGCTCGCTCGAGGTATTCGAGAATCGGGAGACACGAACCGGCCGCAAGATCAAGCTCAACATTCTCGTCTTGCCCGCCACCGGCAAGCAGCGCCAACCCGATCCGCTGTTCTATTTCGCAGGTGGTCCAGGACAGGCAGCGACGGAAGAAGCGGCCGGCCTCGCTGAGGCACTCGCCGCCGTTCGCGAGCATCGCGATCTCGTTTTCGTGGATCAACGTGGCACCGGCAGTTCGAACCCGTTGAATTGCGTACTCTTCGATCCGAAGGATCCACAGAGTTATCTCGGTTCTTTCCTGCCGGAGGATGCGGTACGCAAATGTCGTCAGGAACTCGAGACCAAAGCCGATCTCACGCTCTACACGACCAACATCGCGATGGACGATCTCGACGACGTGCGCGCCGCACTCGGTTACGACCAGATCAATCTTTTCGGTGGCTCGTACGGAACGCGCGCATCGCTCGTCTACTTGCGCCGGCATCCGGCGCACGTCCGCGCCGTGGTGCTGCACGGCGTCGCGCCGACGAACCAGTTCATGCCGCTGAGCTTTCCGCGTGATACTGAACGTGCGCTTCAGGGCGTGCTGGCTGAATGCCAGGCGGATGAAGCATGCCGCACCGCGTTTCCCGAAGCGAAAGTCGATGCGGATTACGTGCTCGAGAGCCTGCTGCAAAGTCCCGCGCAGACCGAGGTGCAACTCGAAGGCACGAACGATCGCGTGAGGCTGCGACTGAATCGAAACCTCGCGGCCGAAGCAGTTCGCTACATGCTTTACAATCCTGCGGCCGCGAGTCGCATCCCGCTGTTTCTCAATTCCGCCCGGCACGGCAAGTATGAGCCGTTAATTCAAGCCGCCTTCTGGTATCGCAAGAACCTCGTCGCAACCGGCAGCAATGGCATGTATCTCTCAGTCACGTGCGCCGAGGATCTTCCGTTCGTCAACGCTGCTGAAGTCAACAAGATCGCCGAGAACACTTTTCTCGGCAGGTATCGCTACTTTGACCAGCGCGATGCGTGTGAGCTTTGGCCCAAGGCGAAAGTCGACGCGAGTTACACGGAGCCGGTGAAGTCTGATAAGCCGGTGTTGATATTGACGGGCGAGTGGGATCCGGTTACGCCTCCGTCGCAAGGTGACGGTGCGGCGAAGACGTTGAGCAACAGCTTGCACGTCGTCGTGCCGCACGGCGGACACGGATTTGATGGATTAGAAGGAATCGAGTGCGTCGATCAGATCGTCACGCAGTTCATTGAGCGTGGCCAGGTCAAAGGACTCGATACTGCTTGCGTCAAAAACATCAAGCGAAAAGGATTCGCGCTGAAGTTCTAAAGCGTGGCACTTTGAGTTTTGTATTGCCCTGCGTTTCGCAGCGCGCGTTGTCGCCTCAAGAGGGCTAACCGGCAGCGGCAAAGACGACGCCGGCGGGTCAAACGGGTTCTCATAACACTCCTGAAAAAGAGCGGCCACAGAATCGGGGGACCGAAACTGTGGCCGTTGCCGAGTTGGTTAGTTCAATAACTGCAAGCCAAGGATCTGGTCGAGGATCGTTCCGAGAATGCTGTAACCGCCATTCGAGTAACGACCGTATTGCGAGCGGCTGTAGAAGCCGTCCTCGTAACCGCGCTGAAAACCCTGGCGGAAGTAATACTGATAATCGCCCAGGTCAACGTAGTAACCGTCGTATCCGTAGCTCGCGTCCTGATAGGCGTAAGCTTCTTCGGGACTGAAGCGATAACCGTCTTCACGATCCGCCTGGCCCGCGTGGAAACCTTCGCTGTAACCATCGTTGATTGCACGCCGCAGCATTTCCGCGCCGTACTGGTTCGTTTGATAGTAGGAACCGCCGCGGAAGTAACGATAGTTGTAAGGGCCGTAGTCGTTGTAGCGCCACTGTTCGAGCCGCAACTGATCGCGCCTGAGCTGATCGATGTAGCGCTGTTGGAAGCGCAACTGGTTCAGGCGACGTTGCTGTTCGAGTAGGCGCTGGCGTTGGAACGCCACGTTTTGCTGTCGCTGCCAGGTGTCGCGATAACGTGACGCACGGAGTTCCTGCTCCTGGCGCCAGTTACGATTGTTCCCGTTGTTGTTATTGTTCCGGTTGCGATCCCAGTCGCTGTTGTTGCGCTGGGCTTGCTGCCGGCGCCAATCGTCTGACTGCTGCTGTCGGCGCCAGTTGTCCTGCTGCTGCTGTTGTTGCCGTTGCTGTTCGAGCTGGCGTTGCCGTTGCTGTTCGAAGTCGCGGTTGGCTTGCTGCTGTTGGCGTTGCTGTTGCCAACGCTGATCGCGATCAGACTGCTGCTGTTGCTGCTGACGCTGTTGTTCCCAGCGCTGCTGGCGTTCCTGATTTGCCTGATTTGATTGTTGCTGCTGTTGCTGACGCTGCTGTTCCCAACGTTGCTGGCGTTCCTGGTTGGCCTGGTTCGTCTGCTGTTGCTGCTGGCGTTGCTGTTCCCCGCGCTGCTGGCGTTCCTGGTTCGCTTGCTGTTGTTGCGAGCGCTGCTGTTCCCAGCGTTGCTGGCGTTCCTGATTTGCCTGATTTGATTGTTGCTGCTGTTGCTGACGTTCCTGCGTACGCTGTTGCTGGCGCTGATCGCGCTCAGCCTGATTCTGCTGACTACGCTCCTCGCCGCGACCGCGTCTGCCTTGAGCGTTAGCAAGGCTGCTTGACCCCAGCAGTGCCGCGGTCATCGCGACGGACACTGCCATCTGTTTCCAATATTTTCCCTTCATCATCCCTTTCCTTTCCTTCAGCCGCGGAGAGAGCCATTTCCTCACCCGTGATTTCGCAACTACCGTTCCGCACAAAAGGCGGACGGATATGCGGGTCTTAAGTGCTTTTTTCGGAACGATATGATTCACACGTAGACCATATCGGATAGGGTTTTGTGGTCTTCGTGTTTTCGCTTCGTTGCAATTAGATAAACGCCACTACTTACGTCCGCGTCGTGCCCAGCGGGCATGCTCATTGCCGACAAACAGGGCAAAACCAGATGCAGGAGGCGCTATGAAAAACGTAAAGGTGTGGCCACACTTAGTCATCGTCGCGCTCGTTTGTGCGATAGCGGCCGGAGTTGGCGTGGGACTCTGGATGAAGCACGAGCGCACGGCTTCGGCAGCAGCCCTGCCGAACACAGCGCGCATTGAACGAGTCGACGGCGACGTGGCTTTCAGCAATGGCCTCGACTCAGGCGACAACAGCCAGGCGAATGAGTGGTACACCGCCGCTGCGAACCAACCGTTTTCCGTCGGCGATCGGATCTATACGCATGACAAGTCGCGGGCGAGCCTCGCATTCACCGGACGCAACTTCGCGCGGCTTAATCCGAACACGTCAATCGACGTACTCGCACTCAGCGATGAGCGAACGCAGTTAGCATTGCGCGACGGTTCGGCAGTGTTTGACGTCGGCTATCTCGGGCCGGACTCGCTGTTTGAAGTGGCGACGCCAAACGGCGCGGTCGATCTGCAACAACCTGGTCTTTACAACGTCGGGATCGACAATGGCCGCGTGCTGGTGTCGGTGCTTAGCGGACTCGCGCAGGTGGTCGGGCTCGGCGGCAGCGGGCAGATTAGTAAAGGCGAGTTGCTGACGCTGGCCGGCCAAACAGCGGCGGACGTTGTGCTCTCGCGACTCGACGGGCGCGATGCGGGTTACCTGGTGGATGATTATTACTCTTACCAGTATCCGCGCTATTACGACGGCCGCTATCGCGACTACAACGCTTATCTCAACGATCCAAACTATTACGATCCATATCGCAGGAACGTGAGTTATCAGTACGTCAACTCATATATTCCCGGACTGAACGATCTCGATTATTACGGCGACTGGCAGAACGTGAATGGTTACGGCAATTGCTGGGCGCCGCGTGTGGATGCCGGCTGGGAACCGTATGAATCGGGCTATTGGGTTAACGACTATCCCTATGGCCCAACCTGGGTTTCAAATGAACCGTGGGGTTATGCGCCGTATCACTACGGGCGTTGGGCGTTCGCAAACAATCGTTGGTATTGGGTGCCTGATTCGGTGAGTACGACGCCAGTGTATTCGCCGGCGCTGGTTGCGTTCGTGCCGTTTGCCAACAATGAAATCGGTTGGGTACCGCTTGGCCCAGGCGACGTCTACGTGCCGCACTACTACACGTCAGACTGGCAGCCGAATTACCTGACCCGCGACAATCTTTACCAGCGCGTGGTTAATCTCAACGTGCCGAATGCTGTGACGGTGGTCAACGTTGACGACTTCACGCGTGGCGACGATTGGCGCCGTGCGCGCAGGGCTGCGCGCAGGGCTGATCGCAACATGCTGTCGCAGGTAAGACCGGTGCTGGATCCGTTGCTGGTGACGCCGTTGCGCAATGCGGTCGTGCATTCGGCGTGGGGCCGTGGCAAGAAAGACATACCGCCGGGGATTGCGAAGAAGCTTCAGGACACGACGGTGATCACGAGCACCGCGGTGGCATCGCCGCCGTTCAGGCGTGATCTCGGGCGCACGATGCGCGTGGAGCAGGTTTCCGATCGCGTGAAGGGGCAGAAGTTCAGAGTGCGAGATGAGCGCCAGGGACGCGGCGCGCCGCAAGCAGCGACCGCTCCGCAACCTGAAACGGGACCACCGGCTGAACGCGGACGGCCAGCAGAAAACGGACGCGCAGAACGTGCTCAACAACAACCGCCGGCCGCACCGCCCGTTCGTGAAGCACCGCGCACTGCACCAAACGAGCGCGGCCGAAATGCGCGCAACGCGCAACAGGAACGCCCGGCGCAACCAGTTCAGCAACAGCGACCCCAAGCGGAACGTGTAGCACGACCAGTGCAGCAACGGCCGCAGGGTGAACGTGTTGGGCAGCCGGTTGAGCGGCCGAAGCAACAGCCGCACGGTCAACAAAAACAGCAAGGTCCACCGCAGAAACAGCAGGGCCAACCTAAAGGGACTGGAAAAGGCGAAGGGAAAGGGAAAGGCAAGAAACCGTAAACACCGTTTTAATCCGTGGCTCTCAACTCAACGACAGCGACGCCGCCGGGAGCAATGCGTAACTTAACCCCATCTGACTCGGCCTTCAGCGCGGCGTCGCTGATCCAATCACTTGCACTCTGAATCTTCATCCCGCGCAGCGCGATCGATACCTCAACGTAAGCATTCCGATCGACCTGCGCCATTCCCTGCTGCGTCTTGTACACGCCGTTGTTGTTGAGCAGAGTCACCACCCAACCGCTGCTCGTCCGATTAATCAAGTATTCAACCTCGCCGCGAACCCGCACCGGCGTCGCGTCCGCAAAAACATGCGCCAACATATGCGCCGCAAACGGCGTCACGCGCTCGTCTTCACCAAGCAGATCCGGCAACGCCGAGAACACAACCATGCCCTTCCCGACCTTATTCACCGTCACCAACGGATCACCGTTGGCCGCAGCAATCAACGTCGTCGCGCCTTTCAGTTGGATCTTCTCGTAACGAAACATCTGCCCGCTCAAATCCTGAGCGTCTTCACCCGGTGACAAGCACCGCGCTGCATCCGCTTCCGCGGTCGCGTTCGTGAGACTAACTCCAAGCAACTGCGCCGGAGCGTTCTTGATCTGCGCGGCATTCAAAACTACCGTGCCGCCACTGCGAACGTACTCATCCAGGTTTTGATTCCACTCCGCTCGACCACCCAACACGACCGCACGATAACCAGCGAGGTTTTTGTTCGCTGTCGTCAACACGTCGAAGATGTCGCCGAACACGCCGGCCACAAACGGCTGCCGATCCGCAATCGCCGGCTCACCTTCAACCACCAAACCCGGATAGCAGGCAACGCCAAACAACTCTCGCAGCGCCCGATCACTGCGATCGATCTGCGACACTTCAAACGGCCACTGCGGATAGTCAGTCATCTCAAACCCGTGGGCCGGATCGAGCAGAAACGCGATCGGCGTGTAGGGCGTGCCGCGTTCGGGATGCTTCTCGGCGAAGCGCAAGAACTCGTCAGTGATGCGCCCCAGCGGATT